>OKZQ01000090.1_pt1 | contig 39401 bp, 37 predicted proteins | sample 1608261 | NCBI WGS metagenome assembly OKZQ01 (sample SAMN02674792, study PRJEB24791) | human gut metagenome, SKBSTL006 | isolation source: stool | host: Homo sapiens | place: USA
TTTTCGTGAGAGCAAGAATCGTCCCGTGGCCACAAATTTTCAATTCTTGAAAATTTCCAGTCCCCTTTAGGACAGCTTCTTGTTGGGGCGTGCCTGCCCCAAACCCTGCCAGATAAAAGCAAAGGGGCATTATCTGCCCCGATGCTTTTCCTTTCGCTTCTGCTGTTTCAGTTCAAACTGACGTTGCTTTTCTGCTTCGAGTTGTTTACGGCTAAGTGCTTTTCGCACCAGCTTGTTTTCTTCTCGCTGCATTTGCAACGCCTGCTGTGACTTTGTACTGATTCCTGTGGCAACTGTTTCCTTTCGGATTTTCCGTTGCAATCGCTTTGGGTTCACAGACTCTTTCTTTACAACTGTCTCAACAGATGGACTGAAGCGCAGCCGACTGTAATTCTTGAGCAGATACTCCCAGACTTCATAGTCCTTTGGTTCTGCACCAAACACGACTTTACACACTGAAAGCTTTCTTCTCTCAATACGTTCAAATACTCCAATCCAGAATGGAGCCTCAAAAAATACAGTCAGCTTTGTAGAATCAATGTCCATAACGAAACCCTCCTGAAATAAATCCTTACAGGAACGGACAACCCGGAGGGGAAGGTTACTTACCTACACCATGCGGTGTAGACGGCTGGGCTACCTACCAGCTCTGGCATCTCTCAGAAAGAAATGCGTTGCGTTTTTATCCTGCTTTTATTATATAAAGCACATCTCTGTGCATTATATCTGCCTTAATTGGTTTTCCAAGTGAAGTATACCACACTCGTGGTCAAATGACCACCCATATATACGAGAATTTGGCCGTTTTACTGCGTATGTGCGTACAACCTTCCGTACGTACGTACGCAGCGATTTGTCCGAAACGCACTCTATACAGCCGTTTCCCCTCGGAGAGCCCACTACACTTTGTAGGCCGTGGGGATGAAAGTGTCATAGTGGGTTATTACACTTCCGCAGAAGTGCCTTTTCCTCGCCGCAAACAGCCGGGGTGCGCCTTTGTGAGAGCTTTCTTCTATGCGGCGAATCCACATCGCCCACAGGTGATGTGAGCAGGGATTCTAAGGGGCGCAGCACCCTTGGCACACGACTTTGGTACAAAGTCTAGTGTGTTACACCTTGCCAGAGGCGTACACATTCCTGAAATGCAAAAGCCCCATGCCCAACACCTTGACGGTGCGGACATGGGACTTGGTGCTTCCTCGGCCTAGCCGGGTACTCGTAACCAATCCTGACAGGCAGTTGCCGTGTCATTTCTCGAAAACTGTTTTACGAATACCCAGCAGGTGGACGCACCCTGTTTTTGTTTTGCCTTTAATTTTCTAACCCATGACTCCCAGCCACATTCCTCAGATATTCCTTCGGATTGCCATTCAGAATCAAATCCGCATAGCCCAGCGGATCATTGTAGATGAGGTAGTCCAATTCCGTCCTCTGCGCCATGGTCACATCCAGCGCATCCTCGACCCCGGTGCAGTCGATGGAAATTTTTCTCCCATCCCGGAGCAGTAGTTCCACGCAGCCGGTGTCCATGTTGAACTTGCAAACGCTTTCATCGTACTTCATAATCGTGTCCTTTCTGCCTTACAGCACTCTTACAGTGGTCTGTCGTGCTTTCTTATGATAAGGTTTGGGACGCTTTTCGATGGAAGCAAGGGATTCGTTCTGTTTCCCAAAGAATACAAAAAATCCGAACCCTTCTCCTATTGGAAAAAAGTTCGGATTTTGTTGTTGTGGTGCACCTCCAGGGACTCGAACCCTGGGCCCACTGATTAAGAGAGCAAGCCGCCGGTTTGTCTCAATTTATGGAAGTTTCGAGTTATCGTTATTTTTAAACTAGGCAACGTGATTTTTCACCCGGTAATTTCTGCATTCCTTGTCGGATTTTGCAACGAAAAGCGCCCTCTGCACGTTTTGAAACCGTGCAAAATCCGTGCAGAAACCGTGCACTTACTCTCCGACAAATAAAATCGCCCTATCCTCACCGGCTTGACGGCATTGGTTTGAGTGGCCGCAAATTCGAGCCAGCAACATAGAAACACTGCCTTTTCACCTGAAAACATTTTCTACTGCGTCTTTGAAACACACTGATGGTTTTCCCCGTGGCGGAGAGAGAGGGCCCCACTGCACCCGTTCCAGTTCAAAGAAAGATGCAAGATTTATTACGATCACGAATTATTACCTTTATGAGACTACTCCGGCTGTACGCTTCGGGAAAGTTGTTTCAAACCTGTAAACCAGAGAAAAATAAAGAAGTCCTAGTGTGCAGAAAATCCTCTTTCGAGAATCTTGCTTCTGAACGTAGTGTTCTCCGCGTATGAACCATTCGATTCAGGTTAACGGCATCTTTGGTGTTTTCAAGAACAACTCCAAGTTCAAATGTTTACTTATGGGTCAGAGAATCCCCTCTCCGGCTTCCTCCAGATTATGGGCAAATAGCTCCTCCACGCCCAGCTGCTTGGCGAGCGCCTGAACTTCCTTGTATCGTTTCGACGCCTCTTCGTTGTCTCCGCCATGCTTGCATGCTTCGATGAGATACAGCAGGGCCTGCAGCTCGTACAGGCGGCTGTCGCCGCGCTGCGAGTTGTGGCGGCGGCGCTCCAGCAGGGTCTCGAAGGCCTCTTTCTCGGGGACATGGTCTCCCAGCGCGCCATAAGCAAGGCCGATGTTGCTATAAGCGCCGGTGCTGCATCTCTCGGAGATATCGAGGGCCTGCCGGCTCCAGCGCAGCTGCCGTGCGGCCTCCTGCCGGAGATGCTCCGGCTCGTTTTTGCCCCGCACACCGGCGCAGTAGGCCAGATTGATGTAGGTGCGGAAGGTGTCCGAGCTGTGGAACGTGAACCGCTCTTCACGCAGCCTTGCGGCGTACTCGTAGCAGGTACGCTGGCGGTTGTCATAGTCACGTTTATCTGTCCGGTCTGCCCACACGCCGTCCTCGCCAAAGGCAAGCGCGTCGGCATGGCAGGTCAGCTCCAGCAGGGTCTCCCGGTCCTCGGAGCTCACCCCCCGCAGCAGAAGCTTTCCAACATCGCCGTATGCCCGGCCAAGCGTCTCATAAATGGAGGCTGCGGCACTGGGGTTTTGCTCCAAAGGGCCCAGCTCATTCAGGCATTTCATCGCTTTTATGGCGGCGTCGAACTCCTCCGGCGGCTGCTTCCGGTCCCGGAAGATGAGTGCCCGGTTCTCATACAGCTGCGGCAGCGTCCAGTGCAGGGCGGGCTGCGCCTTTTCCGCGATGATCATGGCGTTGTTCCACTTCGCAGCCTTCTTGAAATCGGCAAGGCGGAAGTACAGGCTCGCGGCGCGGTAGGCCCAGAGCTTCTTCTGCGGGGTGTCGAGCCGGGCGTCCGGGTCGGACTTTTCCAGCACAGCGGAGTAAATATCGGCGGTGCTGCGCCGGTCGGCGGGCGTCTCCTGAAACTCCCACAGCCCGTCCAGAAAATGGGCGTCGTCCTCTCTGTCAGCCCCCGGCTCCCGCAGGCTGCACACCTTGCGGATGAGGGTGTGGGGGACAAGGCACTCGTCTTTCCCGCTGCCCGTGCTGTTCAGGTAGCGCAGATCCACCAGCGCGTGGAAATCCCTGTCGTCCGGCCGCAGGCCGCAGGCGTTGAGGAACAGCTCCCGCGAGAGCCCGCTCTCCCCGATGAACATGGCGCGGTGTAGCAGGGTCCGCATCGGCGGGGTCAGCTTCGCCAGCCCGAACAGGGTGGTCAGGTTCTGCAGCACGGTACCGCTGCGGCTCTCGCCGTCCTTTTCGCTGGGGATGAGCATTTCCAGACTGTTGTCCCGGAGGGTTTGGCCCTTGCTCAGGTCCTCGGCGATCTGCCCGGCCGGGATGTGGGTGAACTGCATCAGGGCGGCCACCATGGTGACGGTCATGGTGTGGCGCTCCACCAGCTGGAGGATATGTCGGAGGGTGTCGTCGTCCGAGTCCGGCAGCCCCCGGGAGCCGTCCCGCAGGATGTCCAGCAGGACGTCTTCCTTCAGGGAGTTGATCTCGAAAAAGCGCCCGCCCGCCGCATGTTCCAGATTCTGCCGCGTGGTCAGCAGCAGGCGGCAGGGCAGGGCACACAGCTGCTGGTAGAGCTGCTGCTCCAGACTGCCGCTGGCACCGGTCAGCTCGGCCCAGGACGAGGCCTCATCGCGGTCAAAGTTGTCGATGACCAGCAGGTCCAGCTCCGACAGGTTCTCGCACAGCAGCTTCTGCACGTCCCCAATCAGGTCGGGCCCGCCGCGCTCCACCGGCATGGCATGGGCGAAGGTGTCGGTGTACAGCGCCTCCAGCGTGCCAGGGAACCGCACGAAATACGTTCTGCCCAGCGGGTGGCGCTTCTGCCATTCGCCGGCGGCGGCGAGGGCCAGTTTGGTCTTGCCCATGCCCGCAAAGCCCCACAGCACATGGGGGTTCCGCTTTTCATTTTCCAGTTCGTTCAGCAGGTTCTTTACGTCTTCGTCGCGGCCCCTCACCTCGCCGTCGTTCAGCGCGCCTGCGTTCTGAGCAAGGCTCCATACCGGCGGCGTCAGGCGGCGGCGCCACTCGTCCATCTGCCGCGCCATTTCTTCCAGCGTGATGCGCTCTTCGGGGGCTTCCTTGGCGGCAGCGGTCAGCAACGCGTTCACCTGAGCCAACAGGGAACCTTCCAGCCCGGAGGGTCTTGCTTGGCTTGCGGTCAGCGTCACATACCTTTCTAGGAAGCTCAGGTCCCGCCCCAACCGCAGATTGTTCGCCGCTGTAGGGTCCAGCAGGGCATAGAACAGCCGCCCCACCGCGTAAACGTCGGACGCCGGGGTCGGTGTCCCACCGTTTTTCAGCTCCGGTGCACGGAAGCCCGGTGTACTGAACACATCGCTCTCCGGCCTGGTCTCTTCGTCCCAGCCGCCGCCGAAGTCCAGCAGGGACACGCCCAAGATCGTGCCGTTGGACAGGCTGCCGTCCACAAAGAGATTGCCCGCGCTGATGTCGCCATGGATGCAGCCGCTGCCATCCTCATCGCTGTGGACGCGTTTCAGGTTCGCCAGCAGGGCGCAGAACAGATCCACCGTCTTTGCGAACTGCGGCACAGAATTTCTGCAGCCCGGCCGCCTGTTGCCGAAAGGGTGATCTGGTCTGCAGGGCTGGGCGGCTTCCTCCAACAGATCCTTCAGCCAGAAGCCCTGCCGCTCGGTAAGGCACTCCATTTCCAGAATGCAGCTGTACGGCGGCGTGCATTTTTTTTTCCCCGGCAGCTGGATCGACCGCACCGGAAGCTTTCGGTCCACCGGCACCGTGAGCCGGGTGCGCTGGCGGCTCTGCTGCCCGACGCGGATCTCGCGGTCGGCCCGCTCTTCAAAAAGCGTCCGCATCGTTTCAATTCTCTTTTCACGCTCTGGGTCATTCTCCGGCAAGGCTGCGGCTTCCTCCGGCAGAACGGCCCCGTCCACCCGGACATAGCCCTGCCGTGGGAAATACTCCTTGAGGATAACCGGATACATCTGCCCTTCTTCCTGCGCCTGATAGAGCAGCGCAAAGCCGCCCGACGTGATGTACTTTTGGATCGTGAACCGTCCGTTCTCCGTGCACAGCACTGTTCCATCGGGCAGAGGCTCACGGCGCACCTCTTTCTGGTTCCACATGAAAAGCCCTCCTCCGTTTGGATATTCTGGCTTTATTATAGCGTATCCTCCAAAATATTCCAAGGCGATGCCGTGACTTTCCTGCCCTGAACGCCAAATATTTATTCCCGTAGAAACCGCCGGGCCGCTCTGCTATGCTTTGAAGCAGAAAGCCGCACTTCCGGCGGCTTTTTTCCGGACATGAGAAAGGAGAACTCTATGAACGCAAGTATCGAAGCAAAAAAGGCTGAGGCCGTTGAGCGCATGAAGCTGTGGGGCATCTACCCGCCCATTATCAAGTGCTTTGAGCAGGAGGGCATCGTTTCCGAGAGCGCTCCTCCGCTGGGCACCTGCAGCCAGCTCGAAGGAGAGCAGCTTGAGCGCGTCAGAAAATTCGAGGAAAAATACAACGCGGTCGTTTATCATGTGATTCACAGCTTTACGAATATCGGTGAGCTCGAGAGCTATCTGTTCGTCAGCGACCGCCCGGATGAGTGGGAAACGGACCGTAAGGACCTCAAGTCCGGGCAGCCGCTCGCGTGGGTCTACAACTACGATGAACCCGACTGGCCGGAGCTTGGGTATATCGGTGTTTCGCTGACGACGGCTGCGGGCCTCCGCAGAACCTGGTAAGGAGGGATATTTCTATGTATCACGCTGATCTGCACACTCACACCATCCATTCCGACGGCGAGTATACGCCCGCACATCTGGGCTTGATGGCGCTTCAAAGCGGCATCCGGTATCTGGCGTATACCGACCACAACTACAACTATTCCCCCGCCGAACTGAACGACCTTCGCCTGCAGTTCCCCATGCTGCGCATTCTGCGCGGCTGCGAGTTCAGCTGCTTTTATCGCACCGCCGACCAGCGCCGCGTGGAGATTCACATCGTGGGCCTGAACTTTGACCCCGACTGCCCGGAGCTTCAGGCTGTGCTGCGCCGCAACCAGCCCGACCGCCGCAGCTACGTTACCAAGATCCTGAACAAGCTCGACGCGCTGGGCGTCGGCATCGGCACCTACGAAGACCTCATGGCCTTCTGCAACGGCCCACAGCATCTTGGCCGAATGCACATTGCCCGCAGCCTTGTGGCCCACGGCTATGTCAAGACGGTGGATGAAGCGTTCGACACGTACATCGGCAGCTTCGGCCAGCGTCTGGCCTATGTCGAGTCGGAGCTGGACTACGCGCCCATCGAGGACGTTCTCTCTGCCCTGCAGAAGGCACAGGGCATCGCCATTCTGGCGCACCTGTTCTTCTACCCGCTGGACGATGCCGAACAGCACCGCCTGCTGCGCACCTTCAAAACTCTGGCAGGCCCGTGCAGCGGCATGGAGGTCTACTATGGCCGCTACAGCGACGAGCAGCGTCGTCATCTGGCCGAACTGGCGGCGCAGTACGAGCTGCTGCCCTCGGCGGGTTCCGACTTCCACGGCCCCGGCGACGGCAACGCCACCCATGACGGCGGGCTGAGCCACCACTTCCCCGCCTCGGTCTATGAGGCGCTGGAAGCCCGTCAGCGCGAGGTGTACGGCGTCGTCCACGACTGAGCGGCAAGCGATAAACAAAAAGAGGACCGGGAGCTGTTTCTTCGCAGCTCCCGGTCCTTTCTGTGTCCTGCTTTATCGTTCTAGCCGTCGGCACCAGTCCTCTGCCGTTGCCAGCATCTCATCCATCGAAATGCGCTGCTCCGGGTCCGGTGCTGTCGCCCGTAGCAGCAGGCGGTTCACCTCTGCTCGCATCTCCTGCGGGAGGCCGGACGGGACACTCTCGCCCGCGGTTATGGTTTGGGTGTTATCCAGGAAACCCAGCGGACGGTGCAGCCTGACATTGTGCACCGCGACCGGGTACAGCATACTTAGCAGCAGCCGGCCCGCCGAAAAGACATCGGTTTTTTCGGTAACAGGCCCCGAGAACAGCTCCGGCGCATGAAAGCCCGGCGCAGCCGTTGCGGGCATCTCACTCCCGCCGATCTTCCGCACTGTACTGACATCCGCAAAGGACACGCCCTGAATGCGCCCTTCGGCAAGGCTTCCTTCCACGAAAAGATTGCCGCTGCTCAAGTCTCCCATGATCCACCCCGCACGGTGCAGCGGACGCAGCGCCAGCAGGGTGTCCCGGAAGATCTGCATGGTAACAGCGGCTGCCGGTACCGCACAGTTTCTTCGGGGGACAAAGCATTCCTCCTGTTGACGCAGATTTCCGAAGGGATGCGCCGGGCCGTTGGGATTGGTGCATTCCCGCATCAGCGCCTGCAGCGGGAAGCCCTGCGCTGCGGTCATGCCGTCCATTTCCAGAAAGGCACAGTAGGGCCACTGCCATTCGGTGCCGTCCGGCAGGACCAGCGTACCGGCGGGCAGCACCGGCTTTTCCGGGATGACGCATCGGACACTGCCGCAAAGTTCCTGATTCATGCGCTGCTCCTGCTCTGCCTGACGGCGCAGCCAGAGATAGGTGCGGCTCAGCTTTCTGCTGTCGGGCGGTTCCTGCTCCCAGCCTTTCAGCGCGGGCGCACCGCGCAACCGCACCCAATGGCTGTTGAAGAACTCTTTCAGCACGACGGCCTGACCGGTCGTTTGGCTGCGCACCTCGTAGAACAGGGCGTTTTTGTTTTCTGCAAGCAGAGCCTGCAGAACGAATTCTTCTCCGTTCAGGAACGACAGGATCGTTCCATTCGGCAGCGGCTCGCGCCGCATCTTTTTCCAGCGTATCATCTCGTAAACCTCCTGTGTGCGGGCCGACGGGTTCGGGCTGCCGCCGGTCACTGCACGAATTCAGACAAAAAATGGAAATTCCTTCTAAAATTTCTCCCGAAGATTTGTGCTGATTGGCGAATGGATTTTCCATCCCGGGTTGTTTATAATGGAGACCCGGACCTGACATGTACAAACACATTCTACTTTTTGAAACATTCTTCTGCCATGGAATAAATTTTTGTGCCGGGGCCGCACGGTTTTTCGCAAAAGGGAGGGATCTTATGCCGGAATTGGAGACATTTTCAGCGCTTCTGGAACAGGAGACACAGAAGTGGATCGACGAGGAGATCAGCAAAGGCAATGACGCATGGAACGCCCGGCGCTCCTTCGACGGCCTTTCCAACATCCATTGGGACATGGTCGCCCAGTCTGCTGCACAGATCAAAGAACATCTGGCCTGCTCCGGCCAGAACATGACGCAGGGCATATTTCTCTGCAGATGCATCCAGAAGCACCGCCCGGAGCTTCTCCAAAAAAGCGATGGTACTATGGCAGAGGCCGCCGACCTTGTCAATTGCAAGCCGGAGGAGCTGCAGCCTTGGCCAAGCGCCACCATCAAGATCGTCGCCAAGAACCTGAAGCGCCTGTGCCTTGCGGAACTCGGTTGCGAAGACCCCGGCACCGCATGGGACTCCATCCTCAAGCGGGATGTAGCCTATCGCCGCGCGGGCAACCGGCAGGAAGCCTATCACATTGCCTTCCTGCTGAACATGACGACCGGAGAAATGCAGCGCTATTTTTTTCTTACCCGGCAAGAAGCGTTTAGCCTGCGCGACCCGCTGGATATCGTATGCTTTGCCTTCAAGCTTTTTGATGCAAAAAAAGAGCATGCGGATTCCTTCCGCTGGCGGGATGTGACCAATATTCTGCAGGGGTATCTGACCGCCTGCAAGGCCGCCGACGCAGCGGCAGAGCAGCCCGTCCACCACTTCTCCCAGAAGAACGGCAGCACCCGCCTTCTGGGCCGCGATGCCCAAAAGCTGCAGGACGCCATGCACCGCGCCAACGATCCTGCCATCGACATCCCCGCTCTACGACATGATCTGCAGGAGTATCTTATCGCCCATCGCCGCAATCTTACGGAGATGAAACTTGAGCGGATTCACCCGGAAAAGCTCCCCCCGGATCAGAGCCGCATTGAGATCTGCATGGGCTACCCGTATTCCCACACCGTCCAACGGGAATTGAGCATTCTGGTCGGTTATCTGCTGGTGCTGTATGGCCGCTGGAACACGGTGGTTAAGACGGTATACCCCAAAAAAGAGCAGGAGCGGCGGGATAAACTGCTGCTTTCCTCTGAAAAAGGCGCTGCGCCGAAACTGCTCTCTGCAGATGATTTTATGGACGTTCTCAGCCGGGCAGGCCGGGAATCCCTTGAGCCGCTGAAAGAAGCGTTTCAGGAAAAGCTGGACCCAGACTCTCTTCAGGAACCTCCTTCTGCTGCCATCAAGCCGCAGGAGACCGCTTTTCTTATGGGCCAGTGGCTGCTGCGCATCACGCCGCAGGAGTCTGCGAGTCCCGATGACTTCAAGACAGCGGTGCAGCCCTTGAACGACTTCCTTCTTCAGGTAGAGGCGATCAAAGAATCTGATATTCCGAAGCTGACCTATCCGGGCAGCGCCCGGCTGACCTGTAATGTGATCTGGCACCTTGCCGGCTGTCTCCACTGCAAACGGGCACTTTCTGCCCGTATCGCCGATGGCCCGAAAGCCGCACATCCGAGTGCATCTGAATGGGCCGACTACTTCCATAAGCTGGGCAATGCGCTGGTCGAGGTGTCTGCCGATGAGGAGCATTTCAAAGGCCGTGAACGCTGCGGGATCCTGAACAAGGGCCAGCACCAGAACCTTCAGAGCGAATTCACTTCTTTTTCCACCTATGATCTGTACCCAGATTCCGGCTCGGAAAAGGACGCGGAGGCCGATCGCTACAGATACATTCAAGACCATCTGGAAATGGGCCTGCCGAATCTCTGTTACAAGATCGAGGCCACTCTGCACGACTATTCTCCGAAGGCCGAGAAGTACGCTGCAAGAATAGAACCGCCCAACAAAAAAGGAATTGACTGCTGGCAGGCAAATAATGCTTTAGGCAGCAGGCTGCTTTCCCGTGAGGACATCCTGCAGCTGTTCTTTTTCCTCATTCTGGCCATCTATGACTGCTGCACAGCAGACGCCGGCAAAGCGCAGGAAGCGTTTACGGCAGAACACGCATGGCTCAAGGCTATGCGCGATAAAGCCGAAGCGGAACTGAAAGAGCCGGGCGGTACCACCGGAAGCTTTTTGGAAGACGCCTTATTTGCCAGTGTTTTTGTCGAGCTCGAGGGCTTTTGGAACGAACCGAAGTCCGACACGGTCACACCGGACCAGTCTACGACCATCTGCCGCATTTACAACTTCCTGTTGGAAAGCCTGACCCTTGCCAGCGGGACCACTTGGCACAGTATTTACTACCCCGCCTATGCAGACCGGTTCTATGTGCTGGCCGGTGCGCTGGCCACGGCTGTGCCGCAGTCCCGCCGGACACTGGGCCTTATGATGGGCGTTCACCGCCAGAAAAGGCCGAAACCCGCTGACAAGAAAAAAGTTTCGGCCAAAGGCACCTGCGCCGCACCAAAAAACTGAAAACTTATTCCTTAGATTCCCTTCTTTTCCCTGTGTTACACTCAAATCGCCGCAGGATCGGGCCAAAATTCTGGCTCTGCGGCGGTCGAAGGTCACACAAAAAGGAAGGGAGTTTTTTATGTATTTTTTTCTGCATGTCCTGCCGGAGGTCGTCTCCGCGGTGTTTTCGTTTCTCGTGGAGTGGTTTTTGTTCCAGGAACAGCCCTCGCTGTACGGCGGGACACTGTCTCCCCTCGTGACTGCATGGCTCTATACGGCCATGATGCTGGCCGTGTGGCTTCTCCCGATCTTCTACGACGCCTGCCGGCGCAAGGGCGGCATGATAAGCACCGCGCTGAACCTGCTGCCCGCCGAGGTCATCTTCGGTGGTGAGTTTCTCTACCGCCTTCCCCTCGCCGGTGTCGCCGTGCTTCTTTTGTGCGGTGTCGTTCTGTGGCTGCTGTGGTACGCGTGCTACCGCCGCGATGCGGACGCTTGGGATGCGGGCAAACGCGGTATTGAATACGATAGGCTTCGCCGCAGGAATCGCCGGGCCGCCGTGCGGATCTTCGTGCTCATTACATCGCTTCTGCTGCTGGTCCCCAGCCTGTACGGCATTCATGTGCTCCGCGCCGATCGGGCCCGGACGGTGACAGCCTTTTACGAAACCTATTACGAGACCGATTCGTCCTTCCTCGTCGATTTGGAAGCCAGCGGTCTGATCGGAAGTCTCTGAACTGACCCGCGCAAAGAAGGATTCCTTCCCGGATGGAAGGGGTCCTTTTTTCTATATGGGTTGTCTGGACAGCAAAAACCGCTGCGGCACTTCCCTTGGATGCCGCAGCGGCTGTCGAACTTTATATTTATTATTTCAAGGAGGAAAAGTCATGTATGAAAACCAAAGCAATTGAAGGGAATTTTATCATCTATGGAAACGGTTCTATCTATAAAAGGAGGGCAGGCAAAATATGTACAAACGAGTTCAACTCATCACATGGCTGAACCTTCAAGGGGGACCGTGGCTGGGACTGCCTATTCGGTTCGATGCGATCATGCGCGTCATACGGCAATGCGCCTCCTTTCTTTGCATTTTCTCCCCTCGGGGAGTATGGCTGTATTATACATTTTCTTTTGTTGCCTGTCAGCTGGAATAAATTTTTTATTTAGAAACGCTGCTTTTCTTCCAACGCTGATACTCGCCGTGCAACACATTACTGTAATCTCACACAAAATATATCGATCGTTCCATCCGAAAGCGAGAAAAGTTGAAAACTTCAGCACAGAGAGTTTGAAGTGGCCTAAAAACAGAAAATCTGATTTGAATGGAAAAGATGGGATTTCATTTTCCTCATTGCGATTTTAAAAAAGAACTTCTGCATATTATAGGCGAGAAAGAACAGGAACAGTTCTGTAGAGATGTCTGCTTCTCTGCGCATACAGAAAAACAGCCCGTTCACTGCATCGCGCAGCGGACGGGCTATAGCGTTCTTCATCGGAGGGCCAGAGCGTCCTGCTGCATCCGACGGCGGATATGGTCCGCCCGCAGGGCACTGTCGGGGTGGGTGCTGTAGAGCACATCAAAGAGGTCCCGGCCGGGCTGAGGCGGGTCGGCAAAGCGCTGTAAGAAACAGGAGAGGGGTATGCCATATCCCAGCTCCACGGCGAAGGCATCGGCCTGCAGCTCGCCCTTGCGGCCGACCGCTCTTGCCAGTATCTGGACGAGGGCTACGCAGACGCTGCGGAAACCTTCGCAGACGCGCTGGAGCAAACCGGACAGCCGGTCGGTGAGCATCCACGAGACATAGCCGAACCGGACGCCGCAGAGGGCCACGGCCAGCACGATAAGCCAGAACACCGCCCCAAGGGCCAGCTGCCAGACAACCAGCAGAGCCGCGAGGCTGAAGATGTTGGCCGTCAGCACCATGTTCAGGACGGCGTCGCCGTGGGCGATGTGGCCCAGCTCGTGTGCGATGATCGCCTCCACCGTGCGATCGTCCAGCTGCAGCGCCCCCTCGGTGATGCCGATGCTGCGCCCGAAGGCTGCGCCGTTCATCTGCTGGCCGGGGAGGCTGTAAATCTCCACCTCACCGCAGAAGGGCGGGAGTTTCTCTCCGGCCTTTGCCATGACGCGGCGATAGCAGGCCTCCAGACGGCGCTGGCTGCGGCTGACACCCCCCGTACAGGGCACGGCCCCCAGTTTCTTCCGGGCTGCCCACTCGCCGAGGCCTCCGGCCCAGACGAGGGACGCCACTGCGGCCAGCCAGCCGCCAAAGGGGGTCAGCAGCAGGTCCAGCGCTATGATGGCCGCGCTGAGGCAGTATCCTCTCCGCTGATTCATGGCGCACCTCCGTTTATTTCCGTTATAAAGGCATCTTCCCGCGTCTTGACGAGACAACTGCCCTCCAGCCGGTTGATCTCTTCGGGCCGGAAGAGCGGCTCGTAGACCGGGGCAGGCGTGGTGTAGTGGTCCACCCGGTTGGTACCCAGCATCTTATCGATCAGGCGGTTGTTCCGCAGACGGCGGTCGCGGTCCTGACTGTAGACCGGGTGGATGACGGCGATTTTCCCGAACTGGGCGCTGATGGCCTCACAGCTGGACATCTCGCTGTGGTAAAGGTAAACGGCGTTCCGGAACAGGCCCTTGATCCGGCGCACCAGTGCCTCTTCGTGGGCAAAGAGGTCGTCGCAGTAGAGGGTGACGGAGGCCCGGCTCACCACCTGCTCCAGCAGGCTCGCCAGCTCCCCTCCCCACTTCTGGGGACCCTCGATGACGTCCAGGGCCACGAGGCCTCCGGTGTCCCGGATGTCCCAGACAAGCAGCTGAAAGAGGACGGCCCGCTGGCGGGGGTTCATGGTGTCGGGCACGGCGATGAGCACCACCTCGCCGGGGCGGCAGCGGGAGAGGCTGGCCGAACGGGGTGCGTCCAGGTGGAGACACCCCTCCAGCCCTCGCAGGAAGTTTTCGAGCCGGGGGCCTGCCGATGCACACTCGGCGTAATCCTGAAGGTAGACGCGGCGAGTGTCCTCATCGAGGCCCAGCTTCCACAGGGCACGCTCGACGCCAAAGACGCCTCGGTACTGCTCTAGAAGCTTCACATCCAGCCGGGGCGGGGCGCGATGCACCGTCTCGTCCAGCCCGAGGATGAAGTCGAGGTAGGCGTTGGCCTTTCCGACCTCGGCTTCCTCCCAGCCCTGCACCCGCAGAAGCTCTAGCAGGCGGCTCTCGCCTTCTGTGGCTCGTCCCGGGGTGAAGGCCGGGAAGTAACCCTCCCCCGCCGCCGGGAGCGTCCGCAGGCGCTTGAATCCCGCTCTGCGGGCCGTCTCTAAGACAGCAGGCACCGCCTCCTCGGCGGCGACGACCACCCGCAGGCCGCGGCGGCGGGAGAGCTCCGCCTTCAGCAGGGCCGCACGGGCTGGCTCATCCTGCCCCGAGACGAGCCAGCTGGTGCGGGGTGCGCCCCACAACTTCATCAGCTCACTTTCCATAGCATTTTCCTTTCTCAAAACAGACTTTCCCGGGGGCGTAATCCCGGAGGCGGATGTAGGCCTCTCCCACGCCCAGCGATTGCAGCTGGCGGGCGGTCACGGGGCAGTCCTGCATCGCCGCCACATGGGGCGGCTCGTACCGGGAGAGGCCGAAGGTCACGGTGGTCATATCGGTCTTGCCCAGCCGCTCCCGGGCGAACTCCACGTCCCGTTCGCTGTTGGGATGGAAGGCCATCACGCTTGAAAACTGCGACAGTACGTTGTTGGCGTCGCTCTCCATGGACGGTCGGCCCGCAAACATGGCCTGCACCTGATCGTGGTTCTGGAACACCCCCAGCACCCGCGCCCCCCGGTCACGGCCCAGAGCCAGCAGCTTTTCGAGGCCATAATCGGCCGGGAGGGTGGCGGCCTCATCGAGGATGAAGAACACCCGGCGGCCGCACCAGTTTTTGGAGAGGAGCCGGGCGATGGTTCGGTTGAGGATAATGCTGCACGACAACTTCCCGCTCTCGGCCCTGCTCGCGTCATACTGTAAATAGAGCGCCCTGCCCCGGTGGGTAATGAACTCTGCCACTGAGTCATGGCCCTCTGCCGCCCCCCGGAAGAAATCGTGGGCGAAGAGGTGCACCTCGCTGAGGATGCTCGCGGCCTCCCGGCCCTTGAGGAGGGACACGATACCGCTGAGCTCGTCCTCCTCCAACATCAGGCGGTCCTGCATTTGCTCCAAGGTGCATTTCTTCAGCCACTTTGCCATCTCGGCGTGCGTCGGGGCCGGACGGCCCGCGCGGCATTGGCGCAGAGTGACAAGCAGATAGCCATAGAACACCTGACTTGCTGCCTGCACGAAGAAACGATTTTGCCCCGCCGTATTGACCCGGCTGGAAAACAGGACGGAGACCATCTCGTCCAGCTCATCCTCCGGGTGTGGCGACGCCCGGGCCTCCTCGAGGATGTTCCACCGGAAGGCGTCCTCGCCGCCGTAAAACGAGAAGACCTTATCGCCCGGCCGGCGGTAGGGAACGTAATCCCCCTTCACATCCAGCACGAGGAAGCTGGCGTCCGGGTAAACATCCCGGCAGCGGGTCAGCAGCTGGCGGATGACCGTGGTCTTGCCGATGCCGGTGCCGCCGGTGACGAGGATGTGGCCCTGCCATATCTCATCCCCGAGGCCCAGCCGGAATGGACTGCCCCGGGCATCGCGGCAAGGCAGGGTGAGCTTGGAGCGTGGCGGCGAGAGGGGTTTCGACTCCGGCTCTGTTATCTTGAACAGCATCTGCCTCCCCCCTTTCAGCGCGTATGCTCTTCGCTGTGGTCCTGCGTCTCCGCCTCGGGGCCGTGGCTGACGGCCTCCGCAGGGGCCGCAGAGCCCTTCTCCTGCGCCGCGCCGGGGCCGCTCAGATCCACGGTGTCGTAGGTCTGGAGGATCTGGTTGGTGGCCTTGTGGGAGGCGTCGTACTGGGCGAGGGCCTGCTGGTCGCTCATCACCTGCTCTACGCCCGCCTTACCTGCGGCCCGAGCGTTGACCTCGGCCGGGTGGTTCCAGTAACCGTTGAAATCCTTCTCGGCAGAGGGCACCGGCGTCATCCGGGCTTCGAGGGCCTGACGCTCCTCGGGCGAGAGTGCGGCCTGACGGTCGCTGAAAACGCTGTCCACCCAGTCGCGGGCGTGGGCATCTTCGTGGTAAAGGGTGTCCAGCACCTCGCGGAAATCGTCCTTCTTGAGGCTCTGGGCATCGATCAGGAGGGTGTTGCCGTCCTGTGCGCCGTACTCGCCCGCCAGCTCCTTGGTGGTGACGACTTCGGAGGGGATACGGCCCGCATCCATGGCTAATTTGTTCTCGATGTCCTGAAGATTTGCTATTTTTTCGCTGTCCAGCATCGCGCTCCAGGCGCGGTCGTTCATGTTGCGCACGGCGATCTGATAGTTGTGGTTGATCTGCTCGCGCTCTTCGTCAGTATATTTCATCATAGCATCGTCTCTTTTCCGTTTCGTTTGATGTACTCCGCCGGACAGGGGCACCGCAGCGGCCCCGGCAGGGTGAGCCCCGGCTCCAGAGACCGGTCGGTGAGGGCCGTGACGCCCCAGAAGGCCAGCGGGTCCCGGGCGGCGACGGCGTCGGTGACGTCCAGATGAAACCACCCGCCGCAATAGATGAGGTTCCACGCGTGGCCCATGGCGTCCTCGGGCCGGCGCTTCCCCTGCAGATAGAGGCAGGGCACGCCCATCTGCTTCATCAGCATCTGGGCGGCGAGGCTGATGCCCATGCACACGGCCTCGTGGTCAACCAATGCCCCGTAGGGGGTGTAGCTCCAGACGCCGTCGTCACAGTAGCGCCAATGGCGCACCGCATACTCCACCACGGCGTAGGCCCGGGCCCAGTCCGGGGCGCGGGGCCCTGCGGCGGCGCGGATGTCGGCAGCAGCGGCGGCCAGAGCGGCCTCCATGGACGCCATCCGGCGGGCGTGCTCGGCCCCGGTGCAGACGTACTCCAGCTCTGCCAGCAGGCCGCCGTATGGGCCGGGCATCTGGAGGTAGCTGCACCGGATGGGCCGCACGAAGCGGCTCAGTAGCACCGGGCGGACGCCGTTGAGGCTGTCGGCCACAGCGCGGCTGAGGGCGGGCTGTTCGGCTGCCGGGTAGATGGCCGCCACCCGGCTGCGACACTGTTCCGCACAGCGCATGAGGTACCGCACCAGCTCGTAGCCGTCCCGGACGTACACCACCTCGTCGGCAGGCAAGCCGAACTTGCGGCTCACCGCAGCCGCCGCATGGCGCTTCTCAAACTCATTCACAAGCTTCATCGCTCACACCAAAAAGTAATCAAGCACCGCATAGAGCGCGGTGAAGCCGAGGGTGGTGGTGAGCAGCTTCATGATCTCGCCGGTGTTGAAGCGGCTGCTGCCACTGATGGCGTTCACCACGCTGGCCGCGATGAAAAACAGCAGCACCACCGCCGAGAAAAACAGCAGCCACGCAGACAGGGCTTTGAAGCCCGAGTTCATTACGCTTTGAATCATGATGACCTCTCTTTTGTAAAAATCTTCAGTATGCTGCCTTCCAGCCGCACTGCCTGCCGCTCCACCTTGTTCATCTGGTATTGGAGGTAGTAGGGCGGGCGGATGGCGGGGCGCTCCTTGGCCCCATACATCACGACGAGGAGGAGCAGGCCTGCGATGATCCCCACCCGCAGCATCTCTACGCCATGATTAACGAGGGCCGCCAGCTCCCGCAGCACCCGGCCTCTGCCGGTTTCCGGGCGGGCCCGGACAGGCCGGGGCTCTACCTGACGAGACCGGACAGCCGGGTGGGGGCGGGGCTCTACCTGACGGGGACGGGCAACAGGCCGGGGGCGTGGCCGCACCGGCTCCGGCTCGAAGGACCGCACCAGCTGGTAATCGGACCCGAACTGGGCCGTAAAGCAGCTCTGGCAGACGAAGAGCTCTGCCCCACCCCGGTGCACGATATAGCCTTTCCGGGTAACCGCCGAGCAGGACGCGCAGAGGCGGCATTCGCCTTCCATCCGCTGGGCCAGCACTCGAGCCATCAGCCCTCACCTCCCCCTTTAAACAGCGTCCGCGAAGGTCAGCTCCACGAGGTACTCAGCCTCCTCGCTGTACACGCTGTACAGGTGCACGGGAGGCAGCTTGAAGAGTACCTTATCCACGACGTCCACATCGCAGACGGTCACCGCCGAAACGCTCTGGTTGCAGAAGACTACCGGAAGATCCATCGCCAGACCCTCGAGATCGAGCTGATAGCTCTCGCTCTCATCGCCGAACGCGCGGCGAAAGAGGCGGTACAGCTCGCTTTTGGGCTGATTGCGGTCGAAGCGGATGAAGTGGGTGGGCAGCTTGCCCAGGCGGGAGAAGAGCTCGCTGCGGGCCTCTGCGGCCTCGCTGGGCTCACGGTAAGTGACGAGCTGGAAGCTGGCGGCATCGGCCTTGACGGCCTGACCGGCGCTGTTCAGCACATACTTACGGACCACGTCCTTTTCCTCCATGCGGCCTAGCAGCCACTTGACCGCGAGGTCAGAGGCAAGGCCCGCCACGCGGGAGGAAAAGGCCAGAACCTGAGGCTGGGTGGTGTCCTCATAATCGGCGCAGGAGCGCTTCTTTTCCTCGCCCTTGCGCCAGCCACTGCCGAACATCTGCGCGTAGTCAATGTGGGTGCCCGGCGGGGAGAACATCACATTGCCGAAGAAGCCGCTCTGGAGCAGACCGGTTCCCGCAGAGATGTGGGCCGTCTTATAGACCTTGCAGCCCCTGTCCACGTACTGCCTGACTGCCATGCTGTCAACCACGCTGACCACCAGGTCGAAGCTCTCGAAGAAGCCGAAGCCCAGCTTGCAGATGTCGGCCTTGATGCCGGTGATGGTGAGCGGGAAGCATGCTTTCTCGGCAGCAGCCTTCGCCAAAGCAAAGGCCTTGGGCTTGCCGAGGGCAGAGCGGCTTACCATGGGACTGCGAGGGAGATTGGCGATCTGGTAAGTGTCCGTATCCACGATGGTGATGCGGCCCACGCCGCTGAGCACGAGGCTTTCCAGCATCAAATTGCCGATGGTGCCGCAGCCCACCACCAGGACGCGCTTGTCGTGGAGGGCCTCGATGGAGTAATCGAAGCGCTTGGCTAGCTCCTGCTGCTGGCCACCCGTGTAGTGAGGGATGGCGGTGTACTGAACGGCTGCGGAGCCCTCCGGGCGGGTGTAGGGAGACTCGATGAGCTCCTTGCCGATGGCGGTGTCCACACTGCCGCCGCTCGCGATGGTGACGCGGCAGTCGTCGTAGAAGTTGAACTCATCGTCCTTGAAACGGAAGAGCCAGCTGCCTTCACTGGGGGAAGCGACGATGTATAGAGCCTCACCCTTCAGCTGGCGCATCATGGTATTATCGGTCTTGCTCCAGAACGCCGGAAAATTGGCGTGGCTGTGGAAATTTCCGATGATATGGAGCTTGCCGCCGTAGGTCTTGTCGCACCAGAAATAGGCATTCGACTGATAGCTCGGAAGAAAGGTGAAGCCGCTGCCGGTGCCTACCTGAGAGATCTCATGGTAAAGGTCGGCAACGTAAACGGTATAGCTTCCGGTGATGGCATCTTTGCTGATGCTGCCGATAAGCTGGCCGCCGGTCTCCATGTCGGGGAAGCGGTAAATGGCGGTGTTGATCTTGTCCACCACGGACTGCTCGATGATGACATTTACTTCCATAAAAACCATTTCCTCTCACATAAAATGACTTACTATCGTTATCCAGCGGTTGTTGATGTAGCGGGTGAGCTTAACGCGGTCCTTTACTATAGGAAGAGGGCGGAAAGCTGCGTAGACACGCTTGGTCTGGATAGAAGCGTTGCGGACGGCGTCCTGTCCTACCCCCATTACTCCGGAGGCACACTTCCCGTAGGTGACGCTAGTATTGGTCACATTGATCATGGTCAGTGTCTCAAGGAGAGTCGCTATGAAGTCGGCGACGCCGGAACGGGCACCATCATGCCAACAAGGATGACCGCTATTGTATACATGAGGGTGTGCAAAAGCTTTTTCGAGGCTTCCCTCGCACAGCCGCACCTGGTCCTGCGGCATCGGTTCAAACTTCGCCTCGCCGTCGCGAACAGCGAAGGTCTTGGCCGGGAAGACGATGTACACCTTGCCGGTGCCGCGGGTGCCGTAAAGCGGGTAGCCGCTCAGCTCCCAGATGAAGTCATTGTGGTCGCGGCTGTAGCTAGTGGTCACTTTCGCGCCGCCGAGGCATTCACCCAGCAAATAGCCCGCGCTCTGGGCGAGGAGGAAGGACTTGTTCATCTCTACTCCCTCCTCAGGCCACGATGGCCGCAATGCTGCACACGAAGGAGATGGGCATGTTCTCAGCCTCCAGCTCAGCGATGGCGTTCTTGACCTCAGGGTTGCCATTGAGAGGCACATTCCACTCAGCGTGGATGGAACATCCCTCGACATCCTTGAGATCAAAGCTGGAGATGTTCTCATCCAGCTCATTGTCACGCATAAGCTGCTGGTATGCGCCCTCGTTGGGGAAGAGGAATTTGGCGCTCTCGGCGTCCTGCTCACAGCAGTTCTTCAGGATCTCAAGCGGGGTGTCCTCCACACTGATGTCAACGGCGACCTTCACGTTAGAGGTGTTGTAAATGTAAGCTTTCATGTTGTTTTTCCTTTCGTTAACAGGTTGATTATTCTTTTTCCGAGGGGGGAGCGCCTCCGCGCTCCCCCCTCGGATTGAGTCAAGTATACGCTTTGCCCTCAGCGGATTCGAGGGAATAAATTTCTGCCCCCTTACCAGCGGGGGCCGCGCTTTCCGTAGCCGGGCTCGGCCTTGACGCCGGGTTCGGTCTTGACACCGGGCTCGGCCTTGATGCCCGTGCGCTGCACCTCGATGCGCTTGATGGTGCCGGAGACGGCACCGCTGTTGCCGCAGTGGACGCAGACGAAGCTGCCGCTGCCGTCGTAGCAGGTGATGCCGTGGCACTTGCCGCAGCGGACGATGTCCTTGTTGCCGCAGTGGGGGCAGTGGTAGGTGCGGCCAGTGTCCATGCCATCGCTAAGGTCGAGGCTGGTCAGAGCGGGCTTCAGGCCGCCGCTGCCGCCGCCCGCACCCGCCTTTATGGGCTTAGCGCTCACCATGGTCAGACGGCCCTTGACGTGGGCCAGCTCGATGGCGAAGGGCTCGCCGGTCACAGCGCAGCCCGCCGCCAGCGTGCACTCGATCTCGGGCTTTACGAAGGAATGTTTGATGTCCATTTTCGTTCTCCTTTCCTGAAAAGTCAAATGTTCGATCTGCGCCCACCCTCCCGGTTCAGAGGGATTTGGTTGAGCACTGTAGTTAGTTTAGCAGTCATCACTTTTTCTTTCACTGGAATAAATTTTCAAGATTTTCGAGTTATATCCATCCAAGCATTTTTCTTTACTGAACAGCCACGATCTTATCTATAACAGTCGGAACAGGCTCATTTTTTAGAAGAAAAAACGGGACTGTTGCAAAAAAAATGCGACAGCAACTTGCATAAAGAAATAGTGCCATCGCGTAGTCTACATCTAATAGGTGCAGTTTAACGGCCTTGGATTTTCTAGTACGTACTTTTTCAATGCAGAATTTCAATTCGCATTTAAAAATCAGAATCTGTACCAGATTCCATTACTTGCCATCATATTGACAACGGCTACGACTTCCTCGCCGTCCCTGATATGATAAACGCCTTCACGATTACAGCGCTAAGTGCTATCTTCCATTAAAAAAAGAGTACCAAGTTCTTTTTTAAGCCTGCATCGAAACGGTGCAGTTCAAGGGTTTGGGTATTCCCAGCAAGCATTTGGCAACGCAAATGGTGTTTGTATAGACAGACACATTGCTTGCAACAACTATGAAGCCTCTCAATGCGCTTTCCAAATTTGAAAATCATTTTGTAGTCAAGACCGTCCGTTTTTAAGTTCAACTTGAAGCGGACGGTTATTTTTCTTCTTAGAAAATTTTCGTGTTTGCATCCGCAGCAAGCAGGGCAAGCCGGTACCAACTCGCAATTTTTGAATCAGATTTTACAAATCCGAATTCAAAAACGCTTGTTGGGTTTCTCCCAAACCCGACATTCAGCACAAAATTGCGCTGACCGTGCATCTTATCCTCTAAAGGCATTATGACCCACAAGGGGGCCGGTACCGTCCAGCCCTCTCTCTTTTTGCCAAAGTTTTCATCGCCTTTTCTTGCAACCCGCCGAAAGTGGCGTATTTTCAAATCTTTTTGTTGACACAGCTCGATTTTTGTGGTAGTCTATTCCAACAATTTAATATAACATATTTACTTAGAGTTCCAGCTCGGCTCCTGAAGGAGCCGGAGCAAGTTTTTGACTTTCTTATCGCTACATAACGAACCCGAACCAAGGCCATCCCGGAAGGGATGGTCAGGTTTCGGTTGTTGTGTGGCGATTTTTTATTGCCAGATCCAGCACCGCACCTTGAAAATCGAAAGACCGTCTGCATGGGATACCCGGCAAAGACCTCGCAAGAGCGAGCCGGAAAACGCCGCCGGAAGGGGGCAGGAAATCCATGCAGGGAGAACGGCACACCCAATATCAACTGGTCAAAATGGCCAGTTGATGTGGTGAATGACACAAAGCGTCATTCACCAGAAACATCTTCTACGTTACAGCTCGTTCAATGTGTTCAAATTGAACACATTGATTCTATCCATGTTACGCTTAACCTCGACTTGACATTTTGTCAAGCCACGGTGAAATCTGGTAAGTGCTGCTTTTCAGTACTTACCAAATTACCGTAACACGGTCACTCTGTGGTGGGTTACGAAAACCGTAACTCACCACTTGGAAGTAGTAAATAGACAAATTGTCCACTTACCACCCAGCCATAACGCACAGATTTTAGTTGGTGATCATTTTGATCACCAACCAGACAATCGTAACGCTTTATTGTGTGAAAGTGGTGGTTACCATTTTGATAACCACCATATACCCGTAACATTTGGGGCAAATAATGCTTTTCATTATCCACCACACACCTGTAACAGCCAAAGGAGGATGCCTATGACAACAGAACAATGGGAACGTGAAAATCAGGACACCCTGATGGAATATTTCATTGACGGTGACCCCAGTGTGCACAGAATCCAGTGTGAATGCTGCCGCAAGGTCATCTACACCCAGACCCGGAACCGCAAATATTGCAGCTTCCAGACCTGCGGTCACCGGATGCTGAACTTGCGAAAAAGTCTTAAAAAGCGCATTGAGCGCGGAGCCTACACCTGCCCTTGCTGTGGTGAGCAGTTCTTGCCGATTCGGGCGGATGCCAGATATTGCAGCAACGCCTGTCGGCAGAAAGACTACCGCAAGCGTAAAGTAACGGCTCACGCTTCTCTTTGAGGAGCTTGATAAAGTTTGTCAAGTTCCTTATCCACGCTTGCTTTTGTTCAGTAAAGTGGCACTTCCCATTCTGGGAAGTGCCAAAAAACCGTAATGCTTAAATTGCTCACTCCCAAATCCCCAAAGTGGGGATTTGGGCTGTCATCTGAAATCAGGTTACGCTTTCCGTAACTTGATTTGCAACTCCTGCCGAATCAAGTTCCCACTTCGGGAACTTGATTGTAGCCGTATCAAAATCAAGTTATCAAAATGATAACTTGATTGCATCCGTGGCAGAGCCACCGGAGTTCCCATTTTGATAACTCCGGTTTTATCTGTAACACGTCACTCCCACTCCGTAAAAATCAGTTGGCCAAAATGACCAACTGATTCCATCTGTAACGCATCAAGGTCATTGAAAATCAGGTGCCGCCACCCGGCACTTGTTTTTACCCGTAACGGAATCAGTGGGTCAAAATGGCCCACTGAAAAAACCGAGCGAGCTGCGGGCAGAAATTCACAAATCTTTGTCTGTCAGCTTGCCCGGAGCAGGAGTGCAAACCTTTGCGCCATTTTTTGATATAAAACGCTGGAGGTGAATTCTATTTCCGACTACCTGACTGTCACTACGCCCTTACCGCGATATCTACCCTATGCCCGCTTTCTGCTGGATACAGACCTGAGCCACACAGCAAAGCTGCTCTACACCCTGCTGCTGGACCGGGCAACGCTTTCTCAAAAGAACAACTGGATCGATGCACAGGGTCGCATTTATGTACTCTATCCGCTTTCCAGTCTTGCAAAAGATTTGGGATGCAGCATTTCCAGCATAACACGCTCTTTTACTGAACTAGAAAATGCACAACTCGTGGAACGTATCCGCAGTGGATTTTCCAAGCCCAGCCGTATTCTGCTCAAGGTTCCACATACTACGCAAAATTGCACTGTCATAGTAAGCAAAAATGCCGAGCATGACTGTGCAGAAATGAGCAACATGATTGCGCAAAAATGCACACCTAACCAACGTAATAAGAACGACCTGAAAGATAACCACCTGATAAAAACAACAGATGCTCATTTGACCTTTGGAGAATATCGCAATGTCTTTCTGACGGAAAAAGAGTATAAGCGGCTCAAATCCGACTTTTCCGGGCTGGATGATCTGATCGAGCAGCTTTCAGCTTATATCCAGTCCACCGGCAGAAAGTACGCCGACCATGCCGCCACCCTGCGCATCTGGACAAAGCGGCAGAAAACAGAACAAAAATCGACACCGGGCATCCCGGACTACACATTCAAAGAAGGAGAAAGCCTATAAAGACGATTGAAAAAATTTTGGAACAGTCCGTTTCCAGTATTCCCAAAAATACCGAGGATTATTATGGCAAGGACGGTCTGCTTTACTGCGGAAAATGTCATACGCCAAGGGAAGCGTTCTTCGCAAAAGGCGTCGCTCTGATGGGCAAGAACAAACACCCTGTCGAATGCAGCTGCCAGCGCACGGAAAGAAAAAAGCAGGAAGCCCTTATCAACCAGCAAAAACACCTTGACCGTGTACGGCGGCTGAAAGCTGAGGGGTTTTCTGACCCGGCAATGCTGGACTGGACCTTTGAAAACGACAATGGCCGCAGCCCGCAGATGTACCATGCACACCGCTATGTAGAGCAGTGGCAGGCCATGCGCTCAGAGAACCTAGGGCTGCTCCTCTGGGGCGGCGTAGGCACCGGCAAGAGTTTCCTTGCCGGGTGCATTGCAAACGCTCTGATGGAGCAGGAGGTGCCTGTGCGCATGACAAACTTTGCACGAATCCTGAACGAGTTGAACGGCAGCTTTTCCGGGCGAAATGATATTGTGGACAAGCTCTGTCGCTATCCCCTGCTTATCATTGACGACTTCGGCATGGAGCGTGGCACCAAATACGCACTGGAACAGATCTACAGCATCGTGGACAGCCGATACCGCAGCCGGAAACCACTGATCGTCACCACCAACTTGACGCTGGACGAGATACGCCACCCACAGGATACCCCTCATGCCCGCATCTATGACCGCCTGCTGGAAATATGCGTCCCAATCTCCTGTATCGGTGTAAGTTTCCGCAAGGAAACTGCGCAGGAAAAGCTGGAACGCATGAAACGCTTGATCGGATAAACTGAAAACATTGGAAAACAAAAATTGCCGAGTGCAAAAGTCACCCGGCTACAAGGAATTGGATGTCTGCCTATGAATTTGAATCGGCCTGACATGACCGAAACCGTGAAATCTGAAAATTATACGAATAAGTTCTTGCAAAAGGACACGAATCCCACTACAATGGAAGTGGTCACTCAAACCAATGCCGTCAAGTCTCCAACTGACAGCCCGGCAACCACGAAACTGGTGTACACGGTGGAAGAGATCGCGCGAATGCTGGCCATCAGCCTGCGCTCTGCTTACAACCTGTGCAACAGCACTACCGAATTCCGTGTCCTGCGAGTAGGCGGAAGCATCCGTGTGCCGAAGGACAGCTTCGATGCGTGGCTCTACCGGGCAGCTTGATAAGGAGGCAACAGTATGGCATATATTACGAAACGTGGCAACTCTTACAGCGTCCGCTACACCTACGAAGATGAGCACGGCAAGAGCTGCGACAAATGGGAGAGTTTTCCCACCAAAGAGGAGGCAACGAACCGAAAGAAGCAGATCGAGCACGAACTAGCGGCTGGCACTTTCCTGATTCCGTCCTCGGTAACGGTGGCAGAGTTCCTGATGGACTGGCTGCCGAAACAGTGCAGCAAGCACAAGTGGGCACCCAAAACCTACGAATCCAACCTTTCCACCATTCAGAATCTCATTATCCCCTATATCGGTAGTATGGAGATGCAGAAGCTCAAGCCCTACCACATGGAGAACCTCTACACGACCCTGAGCAAAACGCCCTGTGGTTCGTATATCGAGGGCAAGAAGCAGGAACTGACCGAAAAGCAGAAGCAGCGTTTCCTTTCCGGCACAACGATCCATGAGGTGCACCGGCTGCTGGGCACTGCCTTCCAGTATGCCGTAGAGTGGGGCATCCTTGTCAAAAGCCCTGTTCCCGTGGACAGCCCCAAGAAGTCTACGCAGGAGCGCACCATCTGGACGGTAGAGGAAATGAGGGCGGCTCTGGACAGCATGGAGGACCCCATCCTGCATCTGGCAGTCCACCTCACACTGGTGGGCGCACTGCGAGAGGGCGAGATCGTAGGTCTGACCCCGGAAGATCTGGATTTTGATGCTGCGGATGGCATCGGAACCTTCCGTATCAACAAGTCCATGCAGCGAGTGCGAAAAGAAGCCCTAAACCAAGTGGACGATGGCTGCATCATCAAGGTATTCCCGGACAAGCTGGAGCGCAGCACCACTTCCCTCATCCTGAAAAGCACCAAAACCGCATCCTCCTGCCGTACCATCTTCATGACTTCTGCTCTGAAAGAGGAACTGAAGAAGTGGCTGAATCAGCTGGCGGCAGACGAGAGGAAAGACCCAGCACGCTACCATGATAGCGGAATGCTGTTCCGTTTGCCCAACGGTCTGGCGGTAGAGCCTGTGCTGATCCGCAAGAAGTTCCTCAAATGGCAGGATGCACACCCGGAGTTCCCGCGTATCGTGTTCCACGGTCTGCGTCACTCCAGTGCCACCTACCAGCTGATGATCTCCGGCGGCGATGTGAAGGCTGTTCAGGGAACCACCGGACACGCTACGGCAGATATGCTGGTAAACACCTACGCCCATATCCAGCAGTCCTCTCGTGTAGAACTGGGCAGGAAGTTTGAGGAAGGATTCTATGCCAAACAGGAAAGCCCCAGCCCGCAGGCTGTACCCGCCGAAGGCGAACCGACCATTTCTATGACCGCTCTGCTGGAACTTTTGAAGAACGCAGACCCCGAAGTAAAGGCGCAGCTCCGTCTGGCTCTGTTGACTTGATGCAAAATTTACCACGCATTTCAAAGTAATTCCAGCCCCTGCAAAGGATTCCTACGAAAAAGCCGACCGTGCAAAAACCGTGCATTGACCGTGCAGACCCCGATTTTTCGGGGTTACATAACAAAAAAGAACGCCAAATCTTACGATTTGACGTTCAATATCTGGTGCACCTCCAGGGACTCGAACCCTGGGCCCACTGATTAAGAGAAACCAACGTGCAACAATCGTCAATTTCCAGAATTGCGTAAATTCGTTATTTTTATCGTTTCGCCGTAAATTTGCATTTTTGCATCTGCTGCATTCTTTGCACCTGTTATCCCCTCTTGCATCCGTTATCCAGCCGTTCCGGTGTGCAAAAAGTGTGCAAAAATGTGCAGAGCCAAAATCAGCCCCTTAAAACAGGTATCGGATTTTTATGCAATGGGGTGAAAACAGGTCTGTTTCATCCGGCGAAAGGCACACTCTATATCACCAATTTATACCACACATCAAATGTACATCAACAATTTGATTCTTGGCAGGGATATGGACAATCGAACTGACACCACCTTATATAAAAGGAGTTTTCCCATGAACAAACTGCTTTCCTGCCGCTACAACATGGACACCAACCGAGTGGAGGCCCGGTTCGAGGGTGGCACTACCCTTGCCATAGACTGCATCGCCGTGGAGGACGAATACGGCAACACCCCGGCACAGCGGGCAGAACTGGACTGGCTGCTGTACAACAGGCCGCTGGAGTATGCACAGATGGTGCTGGGTGGGGAGATTGAGCATTATCTCTCGCTGGGATGCGACCACGGCAGGCTGGAAGATTAAGTCCCTATAAAGAACACGATGCCCACCGACCTATGGTTTGCCATAAGCTGGTAGCATCGCTTCTTATCCATAAGCAACTCGCTCTTTTCGGCTAACGCTTTTTTGTAAATGTTTCCCTTGCAGAATCTCTCCAGATTCTCTATAATAAGAAAGAGCTTTATAAATCTTCTTTCAAATGTTGAATCTGCTCTTGGAGGTGAGTGAGCCCATGACCGGCAGCGGCGCAAATAACCGTGATGTTAAAAAAATCAACCGCATCCGAACGATTCGCAGCATTTTTTCCTGCGACCGAATCTCGCAGCCGGAGCTTGCGGCAAAAGTCAACAACAGCTGGCCGACCGTATTGCAGAATGTCAAAGAACTGATGGCGATGGGACTGGTGCAGGAGGTCGGCACCTTTGAATCTACCGGTGGGCGCAAGGCGAGAGCATTTGCTCCCGTGCGGAATGCCAGACTTGCGGTCGGACTGGAGATCACCCAGAATCATGTCGGAGCAGTTCTGGTCGATCTGTCCGGTAACCTTCTCCACTATGAACGTAAAAAGCGTCTTTATGAGCGGTCGGACACCTATGCGGAAATGCTTGCCGGAATCGTGCAGGGGCTGATTGAAAAAGAGGGCTGCCCGGTCGAAAAAATCTTGGGCGTCGGCATTTCGCTGCCCGGTATTCTGGACAAAGAGGGGCAGACATTGGTTTACTCTCATGCCTTGGGTCTGCGGAATGTTCCTACCGAAGAATTCAGCCGTTACATCCCATTCTCCTGCCGGTTCATCAACGACGCGAACGCTGCCGGACTTGCTGAAGTGCGCGACCTCGAATCTCCCCGCAGCCTTGTCTACCTTTCTCTGAGCAACAGTGTCGGCGGTGCGATTCTGACCGGTGGAGCGCTCTATGGCGGCGACCATCTTCGTGCCGGAGAGTTCGGGCACAACACGCTCGTTCCCGATGGCCGCCCCTGCTACTGCGGAAAAAAGGGCTGTCTGGATGCCTATTGCTCTGCAAAAGTCCTCTCCCAGCTGACCGACGGAAATCTTGCACTATTCTTTGACGGGTTGCGCTCCGGCAATGCAGCTTTGCAAACGGCATGGAATGAATACCTTTCTTACCTTGCTGTAGCAGTCAATAATCTGCGCATGACCTTCGACTGTGATGTAATTGTTGGCGGCTACGTTGGCGGCTTTCTGGCAGAGTTTGGCGAACCGCTCCGGGAAATGCTGGTCGAGCGTAATACGTTTGAGCCGGACAGTTCCTACCTGAAGTTCAGCCGCTATAGGCTGGAAGCCTCTGCGCTGGGAGCCGCTCTGCTCCATATCGAAGCCTTTATTCAGAACCTATAAACCTTCCCATCGAGGACGGCACCTGCCGTCCTCGATTTTTTGCACAATTCCGCCGCTTTTTCCTTGTGCAGTTCTCCGAATCCGCGAAAAAGGGCTTGACTTTGGTTGTGCGGTGTGTTAATTTGTAGTCACATTCATAAACACTTTATAAAAGTTAATAAACAAATAAAAACGGAGGTCATCTTATGAAAGGCACAATGAAAGTTGCAGTCATGAACGGCATCGGCAAGATGGGCTACACCACCCGCCCGATCCCCACACCCAAAGAGGACGAAGTTCTTGTCAAGCTGGAATACGTTGGCATCTGCGGCAGCGATATGCACTACTATGAAACGGGTGCGATCGGCAATTATGTGGTCAAGCCACCGTTCGTGCTGGGCCACGAGCCGGGCGGCACAGTCGTGGAAGTTGGCAGTGCTGTCAAGCATCTGAAAGTCGGCGACCGCGTTGCGCTGGAGCCGGGCAAGACCTGCGGTCACTGCAAGTTCTGCCGTGAGGGCAAATACAACCTCTGCCCGGATGTCGTGTTCTTCGCTACCCCGCCGGTAGACGGTGTTTTTCAGGAGTATGTGGCACATGAAGCAAACCTCTGCTTCAAGCTGCCGGACAACGTAAGCACCATGGAAGGTGCGCTGATCGAGCCTCTGGCCGTTGGTTTCCACGCCGCCAATCAGGGCGGTGCTCATGCCGGTCAGACTGCGGTGGTCATGGGTGCAGGCTGCATTGGTCTGGTCTCCATGATGGCGCTGAAAGCCGAGGGTGTTTCCCGTGTTTACGTTGTAGATATCATGCAGAAGCGTCTGGATAAGGCTCTTGAACTGGGTGCAGACGGTGTGATCAACAGCCGCGAAAAGGATGCTGTCCAGACGATTCTCGACCTGACCGATGGTCTGGGCTGCGACCTCGTTATCGAGACTGCTGGCACAGAAATCACTACCCGCCAGGCCATTGAGATGGCGCAGAAGGGCGCAAACATCGTTCTGGTTGGTTACTCCAAATCCGGCGAGATGACCCTGCCTATGAGCCTTGCACTGGACAAGGAACTGACCTTCAAGACCGTGTTCCGTTATCGCCACATTTACCCCATGGCGATCGATGCCGTTGCTTCCGGCAAAATCAATCTGAAGGGCATTGTGACCAACATCTTTGACTTTGACGACATCCAGAATGCCATGGACAAGAGCATTTCGGACAAGGCCAACATCGTCAAAGCAGTGGTGAAGATTGCGGAGGAAACGAAGGTATGAGCTTTCCGCAGGTTCTGACCGGTGTGGCGCACATTGGCATCCCAACAAATGATCTCGACAAGACCATTGCATTTTACAAGAAGCTGGGGTTTGTTTCTGCGCTGGAAACGGTGAACAAAGCCGCCGGGGAGCACGTTGCGTTTCTTCAGCTTGGCGATCTGATGATCGAAACCTATGAAAACCATCGTGCGGCGGAAAAGGCCGGAGCAATCGACCATGTAGCTCTGGCAACGACCGATATCGAAGCCGCCTTTGCTGCGGCAAAAGAGGCAGGGATGCACCTGCTGCATTCCTGCATCCAGTCACTGCCGTTCTGGGAAAACGGTGTTCGCTTTTTCATGGTCGAAGGCCCGAATAAAGAGAGAATAGAGTTCTGCCAGAAATTATAAGCATCGCGTCAAGAGGAGAAAGGAGCGCGTCGTATGAGTTACACAGCAGAGCCGAAACAGCAGGATACGAACATCAAAGTCCCTCTGATCAGTAAAATCGCTTACGGCATGGGCGATGTGGGCTGCAACTTCAGCTGGATGTTCGTTGGCAACTTCTTGATGATTTTTTACACCGATGTCTGCGGCATCAGCATGGCGGCAGTGTCCCTCCTGATGCTGGTCTCCCGCTTCTGGGATGCCATCAATGACCCCGTGATCGGTTCGCTGAGCGACCGCACCCGTTCCCGCTGGGGACGCTACCGTCCATGGCTGCTGTTCGGCGCACCGGCAACTGCTGTGGTGCTCGTGCTGACGTTCTGGGCGCACCCCACATGGTCAGACAGTGCTAAGAGCCTGTATATGTACATTACTTACTGTGTACTGGTTCTGGGCTATACTTGCGTGAACATCCCTTATGGTACGCTCTGCGGCACCCTGACCCAGAACATCGAGGAGCGTGCGAAAATCAACACCTCTCGCTCCGTCTGTGCCATGATCGCCATCAATATCATCAACATCATCACCCTGCCTTTGATCTCTGCTTTTGGCGGTGATAATGCAGCACGGGGATATCTTCTGGTGACCGTCCTTTACGGCGGTATCTTCACCCTCTGTCACTGGTTCTGTTTTGCCAAAACCAAAGAGGTCGTCCAGCCCCCGGAGCGGAAAAAAGTCTCACTGAAAAAGCAGTTGGATGCAGCGCTTCAGAACAAGCCCTACCTGATTGCACTGGCGGGTCAGTTCCTGTTCGGTGTAACGCTGTATGGCCGCAATGCCGACCTGCTCTATTACTTCAAATATGTGGAAGGCAACGAGAATCTGTTTACCATCTACTCGATGATCCTGATCGTTCCCTCCATTCTGGGTGCTGCGGCATTCCCCTTCGTGTTTGAAAAGCTGGGCAACAAAGGGCACACCGCTTCCCTTTTCGCTGCCGGAACCGGCGTTTCCCTGATTGCGCTCTATTTCTTCAGTGCAGTTTCTTCTCCCATTCCGTTCTATACATTCGCTGCACTGTCCCAGTTCTTCTTCTGCGGATTCAATACCGCCATCTACGCCATCGTTCCCGACTGCGTGGAGTATGGCGAGTGGAAAACCGGTGTCCGCAACGATGGTTTCCAGTACGCATTCGTTTCACTGGGGAACAAGCTGGGCATGGCGATTGGCACCTCTGCGCTGGCTGGTGTGCTGAGTACATTGAGTTTTGCCCCCAATCAGGTGCAGAATGCTGCCGTGCAGAATGCGATGCACTATGCATTCTCGCTGCTTCCCGGTGTGCTGTGGCTGATAACAGCGATTGTCCTGTTCTTCTACCGAATCAGTAAGCGTTCGTATAACCAGATTATGTCCGAACTGAACGCTAAAAAAACAGGTTGAGGTGATACCATGTTTGATGTTGTAGCTTTGGGAGAAAGCCTGATCGACTTTACCCCGAACGGAACCAATGCACAGGGCATCGAATTGTTTGCCCGGAATCCCGGCGGTGCACCCGCCAATGTCCTTACCATGAATGCCCGTCTGGGCGGCAAAACAGCATTCATCGGAAAAGTCGGCAAAGACGGATTTGGCGATTTTCTCCGCCAGACCCTTGTGGAAAGCAGCATTGATGTGTCCGGTCTGGTGATTGACGAAAAGATTCCCACGACCCTTGCCTTCGTACAGCTTGACAGCAAGGGAGACCGCTCCTTTACCTTTTACCGGAACCCCGGTGCCGATGTGATGCTGACTTCGGCAGAAGTCAACAGGAATCTGATCGACGATGCTGCCATCTTCCATTTCGGCTCTGTCTCTCTGACCGCCGACCCGAGCCGCACCGCCACGTTGGAAGCTGCGCGGTATGCACGGCAGCAGGGCAAGCTGGTCAGCTTTGACCCCAATTACCGTCCGCTTCTGTGGGAGCACCCGGCAGATGCCGTTGTCCAGATGCAGGAAGGTGTCACGCTGGCGGATCTTCTGAAAGTTTCCGAGGAAGAAATGCAGCTTATCACAAACGAAAGCGACCTTGCCCGCGGCTCACAAGCCCTGCTCGAAATGGGGCCATCTCTTGTGCTGGTATCGCTGGGTGCAAAGGGTGCTTATTACCGGAACGCTGTGGGCGCAGGGCATCTTCCCACCTATGATGTGCCTACCGTGGACACGACGGGTGCAGGCGATGCTTTCATGGGCGCAATTCACTACCAGCTGCGGAGAAAAGCTGCGGAGGATTTGCGTACCCTCCCTGCATTTGAGCTTGAAGAAATCGTCCGCTTCGGCAATGCAGCGGGCAGTCTGACCACGACAAAGGGCGGCGCAATCCCTGCAATGCCCTCCATGGTGGAAATTCAGAACTGCATTGCCTCTATCCCACTGATGTAAAAGAAAGGATACCCTATGACAAAATTACAGATCAGAATGCGGCAGGTCGATCAGGTCAAGGACTTTGTAGATTTGCTGTCCAAATATCCCTATGAGATGGACTTAGTCTCCGGGCGATATACCATTGATGCCAAATCCCTGCTTGGCATTTACAGTCTCGACCTGAGCAATCCGCTTACCCTTGTGATTTATTCCGATTCCTGCGAAGAACTGCTGACACAGCTCCATGCGCTGCTCCCAGATTGCATCGTCTGATTTTCTACGCTTTTCTCCTTCTTCCATTTGCACCGTTCAATTCTGGTTCTCCTTCACCAGAATCGGGCGGTGTTTTGATTTGTATAAGTCCTACTATCACCGCATTCCCTTAATAAATTTTGCAAGCCCATATTGATGTGCCTCATTGCCTTGTCAAGAGGGCTGGCACCGCCCAGCCCTCTCTCTTTTTGCCAAGGTTTCCCTCACGTTTTCTTGCAAACCGCTGAAAGTATCGTATTTTCAAAAGTTTTTGTTGACACGGCTCGATTTTTGTGGTAATCTATCCCAACAATTGAATATAACATATTTTTACATATTCGTTCAGACCCTGCGGGGTTGAACATCTTGGCTTTCAGCCGTTACATAACCGACTAGCATGACCTTCCAGAAAAAGCGAAGGCAGGGCTGGTCTGTTTTGTGACGGCTTTTTTGTTGCCGTTTTGCCCGTTGGACCTTGAAAACCGCATGACCGTCTGCATGGGATACCCGGCGATGACCCTGAGAAGGAGAGCCGGAAAACGCCGCCGGAAGGGGGCAGGAAAGCCATGCAGGGAGAACGGCAGGACGTTGATTTCTCAGTTGCGGAGTAAGAAAATGTGGTCAAAATGACCACATTTTCTTACCGTAACGCCAATGAAAGGACGGAATGCCTATGAGTAATTTTACCCCTGCATGGTTCAAGAAGGGCTTTTTCAACGAATCCCTGTTCTGTGACGATTTTCTGAGCATCCACCAGCTGCTTTACTCGAATGGCGCATTTTTCACCCCGGACGGCAGAATGGTGGACCCCATGCCCCTGCGGTGTGAGATCTTCGAGATGATGCGTGAATACGTTGGGGCGAACCTTGCCAAGAAGGTCACCAATGTGGTGGATGTGCTGAAGCTGGCGGCACAGGTGGAGGACTTTCCGCCTGTCACCGACCGCATCGCACTGGCAAACGGCACCCTGTATCTGGACGGCACCTTTCAGGAGGGTAAGCCGGAGATCGTCCGCAATCGGCTCCCGGTCAGGTATGACCCGAAAGCCCCACAGCCTGTCCATTGGCTGCGGTTTCTGTCCGACCTGCTCTACCCGGAGGACATCCCCACCGTGCAGGAGTTCATCGGCTACTGCCTGATTCCCAGCAACAAGGGCCAGCGCATGATGGTCATCAAGGGCAACGGCGGCGAGGGAAAATCGCAGATCGGTGTGGTGCTGTCCCGGCTGTTCGGCTGCAACATGAAGGATGGCAGCATCGGCAAGATCTCGGAGAACCGCTTTGCCCGTGCCGACCTCGAACACACCCTGCTCTGTGTGGACGATGATATGCGGATGGAAGCCCTGCGCCAGACCAACTATGTCAAGTCCATCGTGACCGCGCAGGGGCAGATGGACTTGGAGCGCAAGGGCAAGCAGAGCTATCAGGGCTGGATGTATGCCCGCCTGCTGGCGTTCAGCAACGGCGATTTGCAGGCATTGTATGACCGCTCGGACGGTTTCTACCGCCGTCAGCTCATCCTGACCACCAAGGACAAGCCCCTCTCCCGTGTGGACGACCCGGACATTGCCGAGAAGATGGCGGCAGAGGTCGAGGGCATCCTGCTGTGGGCATTTGAGGGCTTGCAGCGGCTGGTGAAGAATGGCTTCCAGTTTACCGAGAGTGACCGTGCCAAGCGCAACCGGGAACTGGTGAAGCGGGACAACAACAATGTGTTCGATTTCCTCGAATCCGAGGGCTACATCCGCCTGAAGGCGGATGCCTGTACCAGCTCGAAAGAGCTGTATGAGGTCTACCGGATGTGGTGTGAGGAGAACAGCCTGAATGCGATCAAGGCCAGAGGGTTCAGCGATGCGCTGATCGCCAACCAGCGCAGGTATAATCTGGAATCCACCAACAACATCGTCAACTCGTCCGGGCGACGTGTCCGGGGCTTTTTCGGTATCTAAGCCCTTGTGCAGCCTGACCTCACCCCCAATGGCTGGCGGACGTGACCCCCATAAAGGAGAATATGGGCGTTTTGCTGCGTACGTGCGTACGCGGCAGATGCTTTTTCTCTGTACGCACGTACGCAGCGATTGACCGAAAACGCGCCATATAAGGGGCTTTGGTTGGTGGTCAAAACGACCACCAACCAATCCCATAGCGTTAAGTGCCGGAAAGCGGCACTTGCCAGCATCCACCCAAATCCCCAAAATGGGAATCAGGGTGAGATGGCCGTTATCAGACCGTCTATCTGCCTGTTACCATTTTGGGAACAGGCAAAATCAGTTGGTCATTTTGGCCAACTGAAAAAGCCGGACGAGCTGTGGGCAGGGATTCGCAAATCTTTGCCTGTCAGCTTGCCCGGTGCAGGAGTGCAGAGGACGCAGTCCTTTGCCCCAGTGATATGATGCTGTGCGTCATATACTACTGGGTATTATCTGGCGCAAAACGGCGGCAGATCCAGCAGCTCCGCTGCTGCGTTTTTCCCACGCCAAGCTGTTGAAACGGAGGAATGTCTATCTGAAACTGACACGACACAACGGACGAGCCGGAGCACACGGCACTTACAACCCCAAGCACAATGACCGCAGTTTCAACCTTGCCAACAGTGAGCACATCGACCCGGAACGAGCCAAGGGCAACATCTACTGGGACTGCTTCCACGGTTTCCGTTCGGCTCTTGACCCACAAGACCCTGACGATCTGGCGGCAACCTTCTCGGACGTAGAACGGCAATTCTACGAGACCCACTACACGGCCTTCATCGAAAGCCAGAACGAGCGCAACGCCAAGATCCGTCACACGGAGCGCAACCGCTCCATTCCCGACCTGCTGTCCAGCCGTAAGACTTGCCCGGAAGAGACCATTTACCAGCTGGGAACGCTGGATGACCACGCTTCGGCAGAGGACTTGCTGAACATCGTCACCGAGTTCATTGACGAGTTCAAGGCAAGGTTCGGAGACCATGTTCATGTGCTGGACTGGGCACTGCATCTGGACGAAAGCACACCCCACATCCACGAGCGCCATGTATTCGACTGCGAGAACAAGTACGGCGAGATCGCTCCTCAGCAGGAAAAGGCACTGGAAGCGTTGGGTTTCGACCTGCCCGACCCGGACAAGCCCCTCAGCCGCCGCAACAATCGCAAAATCACCTTTGATGCCGCCTGCCGGAAAATGCTGTTTGATATCGCCCAGCGGCACGGTCTGGAATTGGAGGAAGAAGCAGAATACGGCAACCGCAAATATCTGGAAAAGCAGGACTTCATCCTTGCCAAGCAAAAAGAACAGCTTGCCGCCCAGCAGAGCAAGCTGGATGAACTGACCCTGAAAGTTTCGGACATGGAGACCCTGCTGGAGGATGTTTCGGCTGCGGCCTATGACAAGGCGGTGGAGGTCGTGACGGACGTAGTGCGCACCGAGACCCGCAAAGAAGATATGCGGATGATCGAGGACACGAAGAAGTGGGTGCTGTCCCCGGAGCGCAAGGCTTCGCAGCCCACGAGAGAGTACGCCGCTCATCGGTTGGACACCGTGTTGGACAAGTTCCTCAAGACCATGCAGACCACCGCTGCCCGCTTGCAGGAGAAGCTCCTGAAGCCGGAAGCCCGGCAGAAAGGCAAAGAACAGGTCAAGGAGAAAGCAAGGGATTCGGTGCTGCAGCTGCTGAACCGCTTGCAGGCGGAACAGGCACAAAACAAACCAACGGCACAACCCCGCACACAGGAGGGGCACTCGGAAATCTGAACCTCATCGGGAAGCGTTCGGGGCAGAAAGCTGGCACTTTCTGCCCCGGCACCCGGTTACAAGGAAACGGAGGTCTGCCTATGAATTTGAATCGGCCTGACATGACCGAAGATGTGAAATCTAAAGATTATACGAATAAGTCCTTGCAAAAGGACTCGAACCCGGTTACAATGAAAGCGTCCAAATCCCCTGCCACAGAATCTTCTGACCAGACCAAAGCAGCCAAGCACGAACCCCTTGTTTACCGGGTAGAGGAGATTGCCCAGCTTTTGGCGATCTCTCCCCGTGCGGCGTACAACCTGTGCAACACCACGAAGGATTTCCGGGTGCTGCGCATCGGCACCAGCATCCGGGTGAACAAGCAGAGCTTCGACAACTGGTTTGCAGCGGTCTGAGGGAGGTAATCTATGGCATCTATTATGAAGCGCGGAGATTCCTACTCCGTCCGTTACAAGTACAAAGACCATTCCGGCAAACCCTGCGAGGGATGGGAAAGTTTCAAGACTAGGAAGGAGGCACAGGAGCGAAAGATCACGGTCGAAAAGGAACTGCTGGACGGCACATTCCTCGTCCCCGACACCATGACGGTGGAGGAGATGCTGTACAAATGGATCCCGATTCAGTCCACCAAGCACAAATGGTCCCCCAAGACCTACACCCAGTCTGTGGCGATGGTGCAGAACCTTATCGTCCCCTATATCGGCAATCGCAAGGTGCAGGAACTGCGCACTTACGACATCGAGAAGTTCTATGCCACCCTTGCCAAGACCCCTTGTGGGCAGTATGTTCACGGCGTAAAGCAGACCCTGACTGATAAGCAGAAGAAACGGCTGCTGTCCAGCACCTCTATCCACGAGGTCCACACGCTGCTGAAAACTGCATTCTCCTATGCAGTGGAGTGGGACCTCATCCACAAGATTCCCCTGCCCCGTGATGCCCCCAAGGTCAACATCGAGGAACGCACCATCTGGGACGAAAAAACCATGCTGGCAGCGTTGCAAACCATCGAGAACCCTGCCCTGCATCTGGCGGTGCACATGAGCATGATCCTTTCGCTCCGTGAGGGCGAAATTCTCGGCTTGCAGCCGAGTGATCTGGACTTTGATGCCGCCGATGGTCGTGGTACCATCTCGGTCAGCAAAACCATGCAGCGAGCCAACAAGGACGCTCTAGAAAAGCTCGACCCCAATCAGGTGTATCACACCTTCCCGGACAGGCGTGAGGGAAGCAAATCCTCTCTCATCCTGAAAAAGCCTAAGACCAAGAAGTCCAACCGCGTCCTGTATATGACGAAGCCCTTGAAGGAAGAACTTCTGGCATGGTTGGAAAAGCTGAAGCAGGACGAGCAGAACGCCCCGGAAAAGTACAGCAACTGCGGGCAGCTGTTCCGGCTCCCGGATGGTCTGCCCATTGCACCGGAGCTGCTCACCAAGTGGTATCGGCAGTGGCGCTCAGCGCACCCGGAGTTTGAGCAGATCGTGTTCCACGGTCTACGGCATTCCAGTGCCACCTACCAGCTCTTGCAGTCGGACGGTGACTTCAAGTCGGTACAGGGCAACACAGGTCATGCAACGGCATCTGTCCTGATGGACACCTATGCCCACACGCAGGACAAGCCCCGGTTGGAGCTGACCGAGAAGATCGAAGCAAACTTCTACTCCCAAGACCTGACCCCGGCAGCACCTGAGCCTCGTCAAAACGAAAAGCCGGCGGCAACAAAAATCTCCGGTAAGGAGATCCTTGAAGCCATCCGGCTGATGGACGCAGACGAACGCAGAGAATTGACGAGAGCCTTGTTCGCCTAAAATTTCTTCTTTTTATGCAAAGGAAAGCAGGCTGTGCAAACCTTGCGCAGAAAAGCCCCTGATTCGGGCAAATGTGCAAACGGTGTGCAGAAAGTGTGCAGCCGCTTTCCTACATAAAGAAAGAACGCCAAATCTTACGATTTGACGTTCAATATCTGATGCACCTCCAGGGACTCGAACCCTGGGCCCACTGATTAAGAGTCAGTTGCTCTAC
>OKZQ01000224.1_pt1 | contig 23259 bp, 10 predicted proteins | sample 1608261 | NCBI WGS metagenome assembly OKZQ01 (sample SAMN02674792, study PRJEB24791) | human gut metagenome, SKBSTL006 | isolation source: stool | host: Homo sapiens | place: USA
GGAGTTCAGACGTGTGCTCTTCCGATCTTGCAAGCATTGGCAAATTCCATGGCTCCTGATAAAACAAGAGCCATGAGACACAATATATTTCGTTGCGTACTCATCCGACAACTACATACATTTGTTATAAAACAACGCATTCATGAACAACTTACTAGTTCCAAAGAAGTAAGAACGGAAATTCATATCATCAGCAAAAACAATCACCTTACCGCTTCTATAAGGTTTCACCATTATAGCAGGCTCCTCTCTCAATAGGTTCGCATTATCCGCCGACAAGAATCCCGACAACAAGGGCTTTTTGGTATAATATAAAGGCGAAATATATGGATCCCTATCTTTCTGGAAAATGATATCATTCGTTTTTATAACAGCGATCTCATCTTGATCAAGTCCCCAAGCTAGCGGATGCGTCTTATCCAAATGACAATTCAGAATTACCCCTTTGATCAACTTTCCGGCTTTTGCTTCCGCCTTATCCGCAAAAGAACGATAAACCGATAAGCTGTCCGCCTTTTCAAGCAATGTTTCCTTTGTCTTTAAAGAGATAAGCCCTTGTTTGCTAGCCCATGCGCTAGCCTTTCCGGTAGCGATCAACACTCCTCCGGCAGCAACCCACTCCTTCAAGGCAGTCTCGGTACCCTTAGTTAGATTTGGAACACCATTAGCCAAAATGATAACATTGTAAGCCTTCAAGTCCTTGCCTGTCAAAGACGGGTTCTCTATCAATACCGGACGCATCTGAAAACGCTTATCCAACAAGAACCAAATCTCACCCGATTCCGGGATACTTACGCCACGTCCTACTAACATAGCCACTTTCGGCTGCTCCAATGGTTTAAAAGCCGGGCTGCCAAAATCCACATCAGCCATCAATCCCGTGTTGGCCGAATAGATATCCACTCCCGTATTTTTCGCCAACTCATCCAATGTCGCATAGAGCACATCCGAAGGAAGCGGCTGATTATGCGTCAATACCTGGTAGGTACCATAGCCCATCGTCCATTCTCCCTCTTCGTTCTTAAATTGGAACGGACGGTTGGTCGCACTGACCCGAATCCCCTTACGCTGCAACTCATAGACAACCTTAGGCGCATAAAACTCCCGGTTCTCAAACACATACCCCACCCGGCTTTCCCCGCCGATGAGCCGTCCTTGCGGAAAATCATTTCGCTCAATCCGATCACCCATCAATCCGGCGACACTCTTCACCGGAGCACACTCCAAGTTAAACGCATGCGGGAACGTCCATGTAGAGATATCATAGAAAGTACTATCCGTATATTCTAAACAATCCTCCATAAGCACCTTAACCATCGTACTGTATTTTTGCGCCACCGGAATGACATAGGCTGAACCTTTTTGGAACTCCTTGTTACCTGCGGCTTGATAGTCCTTCGCCAACTGATAGACCTCGATATGATGACGGGCCATATTCTCCAAGAAATGAAAAGCGACAGACTTAGATCCGCGTGTATCGAACACATAGCCCTGTACCGCCTCCTTCCGCGCCTCAGAAGCCGTACGTTCATAATATTCCTTCTGATAAGCCAGCAAACGGGTACGCATCGCCTTGGCCGCTTCCAGCGTAGCGCAAGAGGCTAATGCCTGATTCCGGATCGTCCAGCCAAAGGTCCATTCCCCGCTCGGGGTATTACGCAAATGTCCGCGCGTGGAACCTTGCTCATATAGCAGGCAAACGGATCCATGCGCATCTCCATAAGCAGCCCCTTTTCCGTAATAGAAGTCATCATAACCCTCCTTCGAATAATAAGTCGTCCCAATCCGATCGAGTGCCTTTGCCGTATAAGAAGAAATCTCGGCTGTCAAGTCTTGATTAAGCTGGGGAGTAAACGGATGGGTACGCTTAGGATGTCCCGGACTGAAATAATAAGGACGTAACGCCCCTTGCTCATGTTGATCCACGACCACATTGGGCAACCATTCAAAATATCCATTTAAGCCATTGATCCCCTCGGGATGTTGTGCCATAAGCAAGTCGCGATTACAATCGATCCAATAATGGTTCGTACGACTGGAAGGCCAAGGCTCGGTAAACTCACGTGATTTTATATCGCTAACATTCGTGAAACTTCTAGAGGAATTCACCCACGACGCAAACCGATTGATTCCATCCGGATTGGCTCCGGGAGTCATCACGACAATCTCTTGGTCTAGTAATTCCTCGATCTCAGGCCCTTGTGCCGCCGCCAAATGATAGGCAACAGCCAACGAAGCGTTCACACCCGATGCCTCATTTCCATGAATGCTATAAATCAAGCTTACGATCACAGGCATGTCGTCTATCACTATGCTTCTCGATTTCGCCACGTCGCTCAACTTTAAGTGCTCCTCCTTCAGTCGATCTATATTCTTTTGGTTCTCGGCCGAAGTAAACACGACCTCTATAAAAGGACGGTGCTGATAGGTACGCCCCGTCTCCCTAATCGTGACACGGTCGCTGCATCGCGCCAATGTTCTCATATATTCCACTACTTGATCCCATCCGGCATGTTGTTCTCCAAGCTGGAATCCCAAGATTTTTTCCGGGGTAGGAACCTGAGGGTCATAAACCTGAGAACCTTCCGGCAAGAAATACGTTAAATCATACGGATACTCATCCGCTTGTGGTTGAGCAAAAACACCTGTCGCCAAGAAGATTGGCAACAGGCACATTAAAAAAAATCTTCTCATAACTATTTATTTACTTTATGGATTCGGTTCGCAAAGCGGATTCAGTTGAGTCTCCTTATCAGGAATAGCCCATTGCCAATCCCTATGTCCGGCCGGACGATATCTGTTCCCGTTACCCGTCACCGTTCCATCTCCATACATATTGTAATTAGAAGCTTCTGGATCCACCACTTTAGGCATTGCGTCTTTGTTAGATATTACCTTCTGTCCATTTGTTAATTTTTCTTCCTCCATAGTATGCTCTGCAGCCCAAGAACCATGAAAATGTGTCATCCAGTTATCACCGCGTTGCAATGGAAGAAATGCTGATGCAAAACGATATAAAGTGACAGACTTTTTCCCAGTATTCTCTATATCAACCCAAGTTGTAATTACATCTGTTCCTTCATAAGCTTTAAAGAACTGTTTAATAATAAAGGGATAAATGCTATCTTTCATTGTAATTTCCACTATATTCCCATCTTTATCAGAAAAACGCCGTACATTTGATACAAAAAGATCAAGTGTCATATTCCCATCATTGTGCATTACAGCTACTGCTTTTTCATTGTCAGTCTTATTTGTGCCAAAGGCTGGATAAGTCTCTTTATTCATAGCTACCCCAGAATCAAATATATCCTGGATTTCATTTTCAGATATACGCGCACCATAATATTGATACATTGGCTTATCTCCCACTGTAGCAGTCAGTAACATTGAGGTGTTTTCTGTAGAAAGAAGAAAATTATCTGCACGTAATGAACCTGCAAGAATTAAGAAAAAAAATAACACTTTTAACCTCATAATATTAAATTATTTAATGTTTTAAATATTAATAAATATACATATTCAACATTGAAAAATAGATTCTTTTATCTGCATCTTTCGCATCTTCTATTTAATTTCACCTATCTCTATTTCAGGTATTACCCAGTTGTCTGTACGGAATGGAGCTAAAGGTAAACCATAGTTGGTCTTTATATTTGCTTCAGGACAGTGATTCTTAAAAGCATAACGTACTGCAACTGGGTCAGAAACAGAATCAGAACTAATAATAATCTTGTTTTGCCACCACTTCATCCGAGCTTTGGCATCATAAAATACACGATCTTTCCCGGCAACCTCGAATCCTCCCATCCGTAATGTACTATCTTCATCAAAACCTACAAATGAATTAGGATCATTAAATTTATTTGGTTCAGATACGTTATTAAATGACAGAATAAGTGTATTATCCTTTTTCTCCATAGATTTAAATGTTGGAGCAGAAAAAGGTAGTCCTTCAATACCATAATCATTACGGAGGGCCAACATAGCCAATCGCTGACCTACTTCAAATTTCTTTGCAGGATGGATACACGTCGGATGACCTAGATCAGTAGTTGCAGCAACACCTACGTTTTCAAGTTGCGATGCAGCCTGATATTGAGCTTCGATGACAAGTGGAAGAGAGCGTAAATTATCTCCCTCATATCTATACGGAGCAAGTTGAGTCATATAAAAAGGCATACTGTCATTCCCCCAAATTTTTCTCCATAATTTTATGAGAGCTACTTGCAAATCCTTATAATCGTACCAATTTAAACGATTGGAGCACCCCTGATACCATATAAACCCTTTAGCTGTAAAATTACTTATCGGAAGAATCATTCCATTAAATAGTTTTTGAGGGGCACTATTTTCACTTGTCCATTTAGCTTGTACCTTTTTATCAATTCCTTTAATACCATCAATAGATTCTTTATTCATCCAAGTCTCAATTGTTGATCCACCCCAATTAGACGTTACAAGTCCTACAGGAACACCAAGCATTCTATGTAAGTTAAGGCCGAAAAAATAAGCTGTGGCACTAAATGAAGCAACAGATGCAGATGAAGAACAAAGCCACTCAGATTTACAATCATATGTCTGTGTATCCGTAGAATTGCGCGGAACAGTAAACATTCTTATGTCAGGATATTCATTTGCATTCATTACATAATCCAAACAATTCTCTACAGGCTGATTGATAAATCCACATACAGGCATTTCCATGTTAGATTGTCCTCCACATATCCACACCTCTCCCAAAAGTATATTTTCAATTACCAACTCCTCGCCATCGTTAAAGGTTATAGATTGCGGACCACTAGCTTCATTTGTTGCAACTTTAACTTTCCAATTGCCATCACAATCTGACTTAACCTTATACTCCATCTGGTTCCAAGACGTTTTTATTGCAACGTTTTTGTTTGGAGTTGCATATCCCCAAAGATTCACTTCTGAGTTTCGTTGGAGCACCATATTGTTTCCTATAATCCCAGGAAGTTTAACTTCTGCTTTAAGTATTAAAGTTATAATGCTTATAAATATAAAAAAAGATATCCGTCTCATATTATTTGATATTTATATTCTTACAGTAATTTTGAACAAAAGGATTTTGCTCATCTAAAGTATATGGGTAATAATCAGTTTTTTCAATAGTATTATTCTTAAAGGTCAATCCATCTACACTGTATAAATTCAAGATTCTTGGATCAAAGACCTTAAATGTATTATTCTCTATTAGAATATTTTGATGATAATAAACGCCAGCTTCTTTATTAGGAATCCCACTACCCACTGCGATACAAGCACGCCCCCACGTAGGATATCCAAAGTTCCCATTTTCGAAAACATTATTTCTTATAACTACATCTCTTACACCTGATTGTTCATACCAATAATTACCATCACCTTCAAACAAAATAGCTGCACCTGGTATAGAAAAATAGTTGTTCTCTATCACAATTTTCCCTCTAGAACCAAGGAGTAACCCTCTTGCTCTATTCCCACGCATATTACATCCACTTATTAATACGTCTGGATAACTGTTATCTTCCGCAATAACCATCTTTTCTTTTAATCTTTCAGGAATTGAATCATGAAGGGTAATATTCGCAAATTGCTTATTAAGGAGCTTTGATGATTTAACTGTCCCATACCCTAATATCTCAAGAGTTGTATTATCTACAAATTCAATTCTATCACCAGGGTTAAGAAAGTCTATACCATATTGCCCTGAGTTTCTCCATCTAAGATACAATTCTGTTGGAGATACAATTTTATCTACAGCCATATACCAACCATGAATATTGGTAGCATCATCCTTTTGATTATGGAATATACAATCAATCATTTTAATATAACCCTTACAGTTTACAAAATGGGTTGCATCGGCTGTGATGGAAATCATCCTACCTTCAGCAGGGATAACCTTCAAACGTAAAAGTTCAATATCTTCACTGCTTTGAGCAATTACTCCCATACCTCCACAATGATATAGAGTGACATCTCTTATACCGATATTTTCACTATTGCTTATAAAGAATGCAGGATTATAGCGTGCTGTTGCGCCAAGTACCATGATATTCCCAGGAGTTCCTTTTATATCCTTATGGAAAATTCGAACAACATGGTCTTTTATAGGTTTTGCTTCTATAGTCTGTTTTGATAGCCAATAATCCGAAGCTAAATAAGCGGGCTCCCTTCTTTTAGCATCAAACTCTAGTAAACTAGAAAAAAGGTAATTATTACGTTTATCGTCTGTAAAATAAAGGCAACCGTTAATAATATTATACTTATAGTCTTCCGGAAAACGAAGATCCATATAGCCATCACCTACAGCTAAAATTTCTGCTTCTGAATGAAAGGTACGAGTATAATCTACAGAAAAACCTTTAAAACTTACATTCTTGCAGCCAACAGCACTAAAAGGTGAAATAAAACCTGTAAACAGTAACTTAGTATTTTTCCCAACTACTTTAAAATCATTCATTCCATCTAAATCAAAAGCTATACGCTTAAGACTTTCCGTGTTATTGCTTATAAATTGGTATTTTTCATATGAAAAATCTGGTAGTATTTTTAATACTCCCTCAGGTAGAACGAGAGAGTCAGCCTTTGTTTCACGACAAAACTCTAATGCTTTACGGATAGCTGGCATTGCATCAATTTGAGCTTGCCCTTCTTCCAGATAATTTTCGAGATACACAGTTCCTCCTTCTGTACGACTACAAGAGATTGCTGTAGTTAACAGACAAAATAAAATTGCAATATTTGTAAATGTTTTCATATAAAAGAGTTTTAAAGTTATTTGTTTTTCTTGATAATTAAAGCACTACCGCCTCCCATTGCCATATTTAATACCACCTCTGATGTATTATCAACTTCATATTGTTTAATGGTATATTTTTCTGGTGAATTTGATGAGTCGTCAGAATCAGATAGTTCTGAAACCAAATATTTGTTTCCCTCTTGCAAAAATGACAATGAAATAGTAATTTTCCTATCATCCCAATTTGTTATTCCACCGATATACCAAACACCCTCTTTTTCGCGAGCAGTAACAATATATTCTCCAATTTTTCCATATAGAATTATAGTATGATCAAAAACAGTTGGTATTGAAGCTATATATTCGGTACAAGGGATATCAGATAAATATCTTGAAGGGGAGTCACAAAGCATCACAAGAGGAGAATCGTAAACAATATATGATGCTACCTGATGGGCTCTTGTACCTTGGCTCATCGGCTTATGATAATCAATTCTGAATCCCTCTTTTGATGCATTAATATATGCTCCCTGTGTGTAATCAACAGGTCCAACAACTTGACGTATGAACGGAAAAGTTACATCGTAAAAAGGCATATTAGGATTTTGCCATTTCAATTCTTCCAATCCAAATACACCTTCAAAATTTAGTATATGTGGAAACGTCCTATTAAGACCAGTTGGCTTATAAATTCCGTGTAAATCAAGTATCAAATGATGTTTTCCTGTGGATTCAGCAATGCGATAAACCATATCAACACACTCTTGATCATCTCTATCGAAAAAATCAACTTTAAAACCCTTAATTCCTAATTCAGAGTAGTATTTGCACGCTTGTTCTAACTTTTCATCTAAAACATTAGCTACAGCCCATATTATTAAACCCACATTCTTAAGGGACGCATACTCGATTAACTCTTTTAAATTAACTTCATCCTTTATTTTCATTATATCATCTTTATCAGACCATCCTTCATCGATAACAACATAAGGTATATTAAAGCGTGAAGCAAAGTTAATATATTCCTTATAAGTGGCTGTATTAACACCTGGCTTGAAGTTAACATCTGTAAGTCCATAAGAGTTCCACCATTCCCAAGCAGCATGACCTGGCTTAATCCAAGAAATATCACTATATCTCCTTGGTTCTGCCAACTGATACACCAAATTATTTATTGGCAACTCAATGTCATTTTCTGCTATTGCGATTATTCTCCATGGATAAGTTCTTTTACCCTCTGTTCTTGCTATTACATCCTTACGTGTAGCAACTTTAATCTGACTACGAGTTGGAGTTACATACATACTATCTGGCATATGGGCAAATTTAGCAGAATATCCCCCTACAATTCCCTCAAGGAACATTCCAGGATAAGAACGTAGATCAGACTCACATATAAGGATATTAGTCTCATCTTCCATTTTTACAAGTAAGGGAAGGAGAGCTAATGAAGATCCGGAACCAAAATCACTTACTTGTTCGCTTGTATATTCACTCTGATAAGCATTTGCTAACAAATCTTTTCCTTTAGAATAAGGTACCCAAGCTCTTGGATTACCATGAAATAAGAATTGTGCAAGTTCATCTTTTATCACAGTTGAATCCTCAAACGCAGTCTCGAATCTCCAAGCAACACCTTCATCATAAGCTCTAACACTTAGAGACCATCCATCTGTAAAATCAATGCGCATAAAATTCCATTTAGAAGATACATGCCTTTGACGATAAAAAGGGGTATCAATATCTTCGAAATCTGTACCTCTTTTCACTTCATAGTCTTTTATACCATAACCTAGTGTTTTCCCATTTCCTAAAACTATGGCTATTTTAGAGGGCGTAACCAAACATTTTCCGTTGTAATAAACTGAGTATGTTAGAGTATCTTGTACACTAAGTACCATTTGAATCTTCTTGTCAGGAGAACATAGTGTAATAGAATTATTATCTTTTTGACATGAAGACATGAAGATAATGATAAATATTATCAAATTTACATATGGAATTTTTCCCTTCATATTCACCAAATTATAATTTAACACTTATTTTTTCGCCGTCTTCTATGGCATATTTCTTCTGACCTTTCTTAGAGTTAATGACAACCTTCAACTTTTTACTACTAGTTCGATTAATTATTATATCTATATTATCACTAAATGCTTTTATGTTTTTAATACTCATACTTTCCCACGAAGTAGGCATAGAAGGTGTTAAATCGAAGCTACGGAAACCGGTAGGTTTCATACCAAATAGGCCTTCTGTTATAATTCGACAATAAAGCCCACTTTCTGCAGAAAGATGGCGTTGAGAACCTTCTGGCCATGCCTCTATAGCATATGGAACATGATCACCAAGAAGACGTCTCGCTGAATAATATTTCAATTTTTCTGTAGCAATATCAGCCATACCGGCGGCATAGATACCTCTAAGAGCATATAAAGTAGAACGATCCCAAAAAGTAGTACTACCCTGAGCTGTCAATAAGCCATCTTTTTTCCAAAGAAACGGACTACACAAAGCTTCCACTGTAGCTTCGGCACGATCAAAGATTCCGACTGTTAATGGAATACAAATCCACGATCGAAGAATCTCATTACCATCATAATATCTGTAAGAATTAAACCCACTAACAGTAGCGCCAAAATACTTCTCAATATTGATTTTCAACGTTGCTGCTTTACTGCGATATGCCTTAATAATAGAGGAAGACATACCAAGTTCACTCGCCAAATTAGCAGCAGATAGTAATGCATCATAATAAAGTGATGAAGTACATAGATTTGCATCGCCATCTTCAAATCGTCCTTCTAACTCATCTGTATCAGACATAACCACACCTTCTATATTAAGTTTTCTATCACAATATTCAAGACACCACTCTATCAAGGGCCAAAGTTCCTGTGCAATAGATTTATCTGCATACGCAAGGGAAAAACGGGAAGCTCCATACGCAACCATAGCAGCATCACCTCTATCTCCAGCACCAGCCCAGACATCAGTACCTTCAGCTATGATTGAACTTGGAATAGGATTAAAATCAGAGTTTATAAAACGACTAAAATGACGAAAAGAGTTGATTGCCGACTCGTTACCACGCCAATATCCTAAATATGGGAAGAAAGGATTAACATACTCAGCCTGATCGTTAGCCCAAATTGCTGCATAGTATGATTCTCCTCCTGGTGCATGCATATACCCTCCTTCTGTTTTAAAAATACTTTCACTTGTGCGGATTTTTGCATAGCGGAACATTGTATTGATAATTGCGTCAGGTGTCTCTAAAACCAAAGAACTATCAATATCTTTATTAATGAAATTTATACGTTCCTGTAGCTCACTTGTAACATCCACGGTATATTGGGGCTCAAAAGCTTTACGTCCGGAAAAGATAACATCAAAGGTAATGGAATCACCTTTTCTTAATACATAAGAACCTGATCCTTGCACTCTTGCTTCAATGATATAAACTCCATCTTTTCCTAAAGAATCAAGTGTCTTAAATACTTGAGAAAACTCTGGAATATATAGAATAAGATCACGTTCCCTTATACTAGTTATTTCATACCGTTCACATAAATATGGTTTATTCATTGAAGGGAAAATTGTCCTTGAAAGAGTTATAGCAGGAACTGGTGAAGTCCCCTTTCCTGAGCCAATATTCTGCTTTCCTACACAAAATGTCTCCTTACTCTGGAATAAACCATCAATATAAACAGACTCTGTCTTTGGATTTCTAAGAGCAAGTCCATCTATACTAATAAGTGATGGCACATCTAAAGCAATTCTGTGCATTAAACTAGCATGCGTATTATTGGGAAGTCTGCGCAGCATTGGAAACACTAATGAACGCTCTGTAGTTAAAGCACAGTTTTCGTCAACACCCCACCGGAGCACACAAGCCATCTGCTCACCAGACATCTCAATATGGTCATTATGAGGGAGCTGATTGTTGACTATATTCCACTCAATTGTCCCGTCTTTAGAAATTTCCCATCTAGATTCTGACGTGCTGTTCTTTGGAGCATCATAAACATCTCCTCCTTCATTTGAAGCCGAATTTGGTGATTTTAAAGCTTTTACATTCTTTAAATATAGAAGAGTTTCATGAGTTTCTTTACCTTCAAATGTTGAATTTTCAATTTCATACAGTGGTAACCAAGCATAAGCTACCATAGCACCATAAGTAGCACTGACAAAGACATTCGAATACTTAATACCAAACTCTTCCGATTTTGGAAAGATATTAGACGTTTCTAAATACACTTCTCCTTTATTCCTTGTTATTATAGAATATATTGGCTCTGGATTTACACTATAAGAATACCAATCTACTGGATAGAATGAAAGGTTGGCATCTTGAACAGGATTCCCTTGAGGATCCAATATCTTAAAGGAAAGATATCTTGGGAGCATATCAACGACAAGATTATCAATCTCGACAATCTTATCCTCAGCATAGTTAATCATATTAATCGCATACTTACTCCAAAAAGTTTCGCCATATGGATAATTCATTATACATCGAGTACCATAATATGGTATCGGCGCTATTGGGTTCTTGTCGGCATCCACTTTCATTGCATAAATGTCTGGCATACCCCTACTATGTCCAAACTCATGAATAATGCCATCAATAGCCTGTTCTGTAAAAGGGTTATTAAATCTATCATTATGGATTCTTGCATGATAAATCGTTTGAATATTTGCTCCATACCATCCACCTCCAACTTCTTTAGGATTCGATTTGTAGCCATCTATTACAACCAAATAGTCATGTTCAGGATGAGGTTTATATACCTCATTTGTTGAAATACCATCATATACATAGAATGAATTCCAATCTACCTCAAAATTATATAAAGCATGAAATTGATTATTGTCATTAAAAGCTCTGTTGACACGATTAAACATACATTCAACGTTCTGCTTAACTTTGTCGATACCTCCTAATGAGTCTACTGATTCGGAGTCAATACCTACTTTGACGCTAAATCTATAAATTGGCTGCGTAAATGCTGCTATACTAAATAGCCACAATAAAACACAATGTAAATACCTAAGTTTCATTTTAAAAAAACAATAATTATTAGTACTAATTTCTATAGAACTTGTAATCAGATTTAACTCCTGATGAGTGTCGCAAAATCATAGTTGAATCATCCTATATAGTTTGAATACGTGTAAAAGTTGCCAGAGGTTTTAAACGTTGGGAACTTTCTACAGCCTTATTACACACAATAACATAAACAAGTCTCTTATTCATATACAAATATTTATCCATAATGCACAAGATTACATAGTTTAAAATACCATCACTATTCTTTGACTCAGCATTACGCTTATCAAAAAATGGCAACAACTAACTAAACTTACTCCATGATATAAAAGAGTATTCATTATATTACGGTTGCTATGATTTATAAACATCCATACAGATATAAAAGTGACTCATACATTTTTAATGTATTATTTAAGAAAATGTAATGTGACTAATATGTCAGATAACAGTCTCAAACATATACTTATCCAGAGTGAATGTTTAAGAAAGTTTACTAATAGTATCTCTCTACTTGAAGTAGAGAGATACTATTAGTAATAAATTAGTTACCAGAAATAGGATTCTGTTCGTCTTGTGAAATTGCCTTATTTCGAGTAAATTCTATATCAGGAATCTGACAAAAATAACGATAGTCGTTAGCTTTTAGTGTAGCAATATTACCTGCTTTACTACCCCAATAAAGAAGTCCTTCATTAAAGTGACCTGCATAGTTATTTTCCAAGGATTCACCCTCACGTATAACATCCTTTTGAAGGCGTAAATTATCAAACATCCCTGTAACTGTTTCTCCAAGGAGTTCTTTTCTACGCTCAATATAAATTGCTTCAAGAAGTTCATCTTTATCAGTAGTTGTTGTAATTTTACTTACGTTTCGTGCACTCTGAAGTGTCTGAAGATAATTTAATGCTTCTGGTATTTTATCAAGATGCACTGCTGCCTCTGCCATCATTAATAGCATCTCTGAACTACGAATAAGACAAATATCTGCACGCGTTTCACCTTGTTCTCCTAAATGTAAGAACTTGTTATAAGCCCATTTGGATTTAGTCATTTTATCAGGGTTATTTGTACGATGCCATAGCATATACTTGGCGTAGTCATTACTTACATCAAGAATATCTTCATCTTTTACATCTTCAGTTTTATCCAATCGAGATGCACGATAATCCGTTTCATCACCATCGAATAATTTAAGCCATTGATCAGTTACAAAATATGTGATATAAGAATAAATATATTGAGTATTATTACTTTCACCTGCTGATGGGGGAAGATTAAACCACATATTAAACGGCGTACTAGTTCCTGCATTTGAAAGTTCTGTATTTTGATATCCCCAAATAAACTCATTATATTGATTCTCGATAAAGTCATCGAAACCACCACACCACTGCTCTTTAGTTAAAAGAGTCTTGTGATTTTCATATGCTGCGTTTGCATTGTTAAATACTTCAGACCAGTCTGTAGCCATTACCAAGTACACACGTGCTAACCAGGAACAAACGACCTCATAATCAATGCGCCATGGTTCACTTGTTTGATAGTCCCTTAACTCAATCTTTGCATCATTAAGATCTGTTACAATTCTATTATAGATATCCTCCACTGTTGAAAAAGGCATTGAATCAGGATCTGAAGAACTAGTCCTAAGAATAACTCCTCTTAATGACTTACCTACGGCATAGGTCTTCTGATAATTCATAATAAGATTAAAATATGAGATTGCACGAATGGCTTTTGCTTGGCCGCTTATCTCCTTTTTATCAGAATCAGGACCTGTTGCACTAGTAAGTGCATCCAGAATTATATTACAGCGATTTATATGATCATAAAATTGGCTCCATATCGACTGCGTATAAAATCCTGATGCTTGAGTTCTACTATCTGCAAAAGTGTAAGCCGTATGCTCACTTGTACCCATTCCCTTAAGTGAAGTAATATCTGTTCCTGCTAGTGGGTAATAATGCATCATACCTGTCAGACCAGCCAAACCACGGTCTGAAGCATATACAGTATTCCCCATCAATAGTCCATTATAAGTGCCTACTAGTATCTTATCAAGATTACTTGTATTTGATAACACAATTGTATCATCTGTTGCGGTTGAAGAATTAATGTCCAAGAAATCTTCACATCCTGTATTTAATATACCAAAGAAAACAACCGCGATTTTTGCCAGTTTTATAAATATATTCTTCATAAACATTTATTATCTAGAGTTAGAAAGTAAGATTAAGTCCAAACATATAAACTCGACGACCACCACCGTATCCTTCTGTATCTGAATTTCCATTATATGTATTACCGGAGATACCAGTTTCAGGATCCGTATAATATTTGGTTGCTTTACCGAATGTCAAGAGATTATCTCCTGAAAAATATATGCGTGCATTTTCAAGACCTATCTTCTTGGTTATATATTTAGGCAATGTATAGCCTATTGTTACATTTCTAAGTCGGAGGTAGTCATTATTTATAATGTAATAATCACTATAACCTATAGCTGATATCGAACGATTTGTCATAAAGTTAATGGGTGTTTTAGCGCTTGAGTCACCAGGACCACTCCAGCGATCTTTAACTAAATCCAAAACAGGAGAAACGCCTACACGACTATAAGATGCAAGTTCTGATTTATTATAGCAATACATATGTCCACCTAAGGAATAATAAAGCATAAAGGAAGCATCAAAACCGTAGAAGTTAAATGAATTAGTTAGCGAACCATAAACTTTAGGTAGTGCAGAGCCAACGAACTCATAATCATCTTTAGTTAGAGCTGCTGTTTTATTTACGACTGAACCATCCTTTTTATAATAGGTAGCATAACCGCTTTCTGGATCAACACCAGCAAATCTCGGTGCCCAAAAATCATATAATGATCCTCCCTCTTCAAGCTTGTACCAAGCAACAACATTTGACCAAAAACCAATTTCTGTTGGAAGCTTAGTAACTTCATTTTTTAAAGTTGACATATTAACATCTATACGCCATTGGAATTTATTTTGATTAAACAATTGAAAACCAAGTGTAGCCTCAAAACCACTATTTCTTATATCTCCAACATTAGTATTAATACCCGTAACATTACCAACTTGCGCAGATAAAGGAAGTTCTTGATAGTAAAGAAGACCATCAGATGATCGTGTGTAATATTCCAATGTACCATTCAACCAGCTAAACAATGCAAAATCAACGCCAATATTCCACTGTTCATTTTTCTCCCAATGTAATTTAGGTGTAGCTAAAGAAGCCGGCTTAAGTCCTGAAATATTATACAGATTATTAGACTCATATGTACCTTGGTAAGCATAGAGGATTCTGCTACCTCCTTTTCCATTAGACTGACGCGGAATCAAGCGGTCATTTCCAGAAGTACCATAAGAGCCTCTAATCACCAGATTGTCAATCCAATCAAAATCTTCCATAAACTTTTCATTAGAGATTCTCCAAGAAGCTCCGGTTGACCAGAAATTACCCCAACGAGATTCTGGAGCGAAACATGATGAACCATCACGACGGAATGATCCTGATAAATAATATTTATCATCATAATTATAGTCAAGCTTACTGATATATGACAGCAATGCATATCTATCACTGAATGAACTAGACCAATAATCCTTGGTGGCTGAATCTACTTGGAACTGATTCATTTGATAAATACCGCTACCGCCACCTGCTGTATACTCAGTACGTTGATAATACGCTTCCTGACCGACCAGAAAACTTATGTTATGCTTATCAAAGCTTTGATTCCAAGAAAGAATATTTGAATTTGTAACAGACATTGAATGAAAATTAGAGCGTGAAGCACTACCTCCTGATGGACGTATAGTATTTCCCCAAGGTTCGGATTGCCCACTTCCCCATATCGCAGAATCATAAGTGTATGAGCGAGAGGTATTATCGTCAAGATTTAATGTAGTCTTAAACTTAATATTATAAGGAAGAGAAATTTGAGCATAATAGCGAGCATTTAAATTAGAAGCATCATTATTACTAAAATTATCATTGTTGTCATTATCCCAATAATCACCTCTATTACTCAAAGGATGAACACCAAAGAAACTGGTATATGCACCATATTGTAAAACTCTTTTACCTGTCATTTCCGAGCGCACCCAATCTGTATTTGATGCATTACGAAGATATGGTGAAGCTAAAGTCATATTATAATTCAATGCACGTGTACTACCACTTGAACTCTGGCGGCTATAGGCATAGCGCAATGAACCACCCATAGCTAACCACTTATTTATCTCAGAGTTAACATTAGCAGAAAAGGAATATCGTTTGTAATAATCTCCGCCTCCATATCCTTTATCATCTAGAAAACCTGTAGAGATAAAGTAATTTGTTTTCCCATTTTCAGTAGCACCTGATATATCAATACTATAATTTTGACGGAGTTTTCGCTTGTAGTATGCACCATACCAGTCCCAGTCATTTTCATTCCAAGCATAAGTAAGATTAGGATTGATGTAAGGATTACCATTACCATCATGAAGTACCCAATCCTCATCGATATGGTTGAAAGGCGAAACGTAAATAGGCTTTCCTGTTGGGTCTTTCCCTTGTGCAGTAAATATTTTACCCAAGAGAGACTGAGATGCATAATCTCCAGCTTCTTGCTTAGAGCAGCCACCCTCAAAATAATATTTATCATTGTATAGACCTTCCCAATAAAGAAGCAATGTTTGTTTTGGATCGGCTTTCTTTCCATATCCTACTGCATTGTCAGAAGTACCCCAGGAGGCATTAAAGTTTACTTTAACCTTTCCTGCTTTACCTGTTTTAGTTGTTATAATAACAACACCATTTGCTGCACGAGATCCATAAAGAGAAGCTGCTGCAGCATCCTTAAGCACAGTAAGCGAGGCTATATCATTAGTATTAATAGAATTTAATGAACCATCGTAGGGTACTCCGTCTACAACGTACAGAGGTGTAGTATTACCAGCCATATTAGCGATACCACGAATAGAAATACGTGCTTCAGCACCAGGATTACTCGCATCTTGACTAACATTTACACCTGCCGTTAGCCCTTGAAGGGCATCAGTAAAACCAGTCCCCTGAAATTTTTTAATTTCATCCGACCTTACTACTGAAGCAGAACCTGTAAAAGAAGACTTCTTGGTCGTGCCATAAGCTACAACTAGGACCTCATCCAGTTGCTGGGTGTCAGGCTTTAATTTGATTTTTAAATTAGTAGCTACCGCTACTTTTTGTGTTTGATAACCAATGTAAGAAATCTCCAAACTTTTAATGCTTTTTTCCACTGACAACTCAAAAGAACCATTTACATCCGTAATTGTACCATAAGCAGGAGTGGCAATCACTGATGCTCCGACAACAGGTTCGTCTAGCTCATCTAATACGATACCTCGTATTTTTATTTGCTGAGCAAAAGTCGTTCCCGAAAAAAGAATGCAGAACGTAACAAAAAGCCACGAAAGTTTTAGTGTTTTCATCATACTTTTGTTTTTTAGTTAATAATAAGGTTTTATTTTAAAAATCTCGAGACAAAAATACATTATTTCACAACCCTCATTTAATAATTATATATTATTTATACTCATATTGTATAATAATATACGTTTTTATTATGCATACAATCGAAAAATAGACTATTTTTGCATTTGTGGATATTTCTTGCATACAAGACTTTTTTTAGTATTCACCAAACTTTGTATAAGTTCTTTGATATGATAGTTTTGTTATTTATATTTTTAGAGATGGCCAATATTTTTATTAGGTATATAATTATAATCCCAAAGAGAATTTACTTGAGTTATCAGAAATATATTGGCTATAAAAATTCTTTTTTTATTCTCTAAAGCTACTATAGCCAATTAACAGACCGAAGAATCTAACAACAATGCTTTTTATATAAAAGATGGTTATAATGTAACTCATTAGTGTCCAATAAAAATGGACGAATTAAATAATTAATCAAATAGTCCTTCAAAAAGGGGACAATCGAGTTCTTTGACATCATTGAAATTAGTCTTATTGAACAAGTCACGTAAGTGAGTTTTGTCCGTCAGAGAGATGTTTAGAATCTGCAAAACCTCATAAGTTGAACGTTTCAATTGCATATCGTGTTGGACAATAGCCACGAGACAGTAAGTAATGATCGCCACACTGATTTGAATGCGGACAGCGTTTTCCGTTGTGCCCCAGAATCTCTTTATTTTAAGGTGCTACTTTAGCCATTTGAAGAATACTCGACCAACCATCTTTTCTTATAGAGATTAGCAATATTCAATGCAGAAATATGTGTTGTATTCGTCAAGAAAGTGAACTCACGGTCATCCTCTTCATCGTAGTAACGAATGAGTCGGAATGACTCGGGATATTTTTTCTCTGAGAGATACCCCGTCATTTTCACTTCAGCATCGGTTAGTGCATTCTTAGGTATCCTTCGCTTCCACTTGACCATGGTGTATTTTAATCTGACTACGAAAAAAGAATCTGTCAGGTGTATCCTATATAGTTCCTTAAAAGAATCATAAGCCCTGTCGAATATATAATAAGCATTTAGTTCATAATGGATTGAACACATCGCTGTAGAGTCATGCTTCGATGCTGTGGTTACAGTATAGAAAGCAGGAACTTGTGCTTCAATGTCATATAAGACATGAACTTTGTGCTTCCTTTCTTTCTTCGAAACTTCGCCCATGGAAATGTGGCTAGACACAACGGAATGGTTGTTGAATCAAAAGCATACTTTTTTCCAGGAATTTCCAAGATTTTGGTTGCACGCTTTTCGCAAGCTTCCTTCATTATATAGAATGCGAAGTCTTCAAAGATTCTGTAGTCACGATTCTGATTAGCATATGCGGGAGTAGCTTTAGCTATTGGATTGCGTCCTAAACCAAGATGATATTGCTTGGCTCGATGCACTTCAAAAGCAACAATTAGGTCACGAAGACTCTCTCGATTGTTCAGTTGTCCGAACATATAGCAAGTAGCTGATTCCAGCAAGTGAATTGCTTCACGTAGCGATTACCATCATACTTGCGAACGAAGTTGTTGAACTGAGTTCTGTTCAGAAAAGCGGTAAGTTGAGCGAATACGTATTTATCTTGGTTTATAAGCGGTCTTCAATTTGACCGCTAAGCTACGAATTCAAATCCGCTTCATTCTAAAATACTGCTTAAAAGACTGTGTATCAATGATTTCAAAGATCGATTAGCCTATTTTTATTGGACAGTAGTGAATGAAACTATATTATTAGTTGAATAATCGTTCACTATAAGTGAAAAACATTAAGTAACACTATGAATAAATTGAAAAATAGAATTAGGTTGATAAAATTTGGAATTTTACTTGCAATATTTACTCTGTATTGTAATCCAATAATAGGTATAGAATCAAATTTTAATTTTGAACACATTAATGTTTTATCTGGCTTGAATACCAATACCATATATTGTATTTTTCAGGATATCAATGGGCAAATGTGGTTTGGAACAAATGATGGCCTAATAACATATGATATTTATAGATTTAAAACATGGCGAACGGACACTAATAAGGTAAATACTATTAAGAGTAACGGTGTATACTGCATATATGAGGATAGAAATAATCAACTATGGATAGGGACAGAAAATGGGCTATATATTTTTGATAAGAAAAAAGAATCTTTTGAACGGATAAATGGATTTGGCATTGAAAATACATTAATAAGGTCAATATCAGAGGATAACAAAGGTAATATATGGGCAACTTCACTAGGAAATGGTATCTACAAATATACACCTAAAAATAAAAAACTCAGAAATTATAGAGAATCACAAAATATTGGACTTACTTCAGATTTTTCAACAAAAGTATTAACTGATCTTAAAGGCGATATTTGGTGCCTAACAGCTGGTAACTATTTATATAAATATAATTCTAGTAATGATACATTTGATAGGATTCTCATAAAAGATGAAGAAAAAAACATAGCTGAATCAAATGCATTTACTATGTGTTTAGATTCTGAAGGAAATATCTGGGTTAGCGGCTGGGATTCTGGCGTATTTCATTATGATATAGAAAATTCCCGTTTTAGAAACTATCTAATGAATGATAAAACACCTGTTCTGCAAGGAAGAATACACACGATAAAGGAGTTAGACAAGAACATACTATATATTGGTTCGGACCATGGATTGACGCTATTTAACTATAGAACCAATGAATTTACTATAAAATCTTTCAATAAATACCACGACAAGGGTTTATCTGATAATTTTGTCTATGATACTTTTAAAGATAAAGAAGGGGGAATATGGGTAGCTACCTATTTTGGAGGTATAAATTATGCATCACCTAACAGCTCAAACTTTCATATTAGATATTGTACAACTCAATCAGAAAAAGGAAGAATCATAAGTAAATTCCATGAAAATCAAAATGGAAAAATATTCATTGGCACTGATGACGGAGGATTGTTTATTTATGATCCTATTCTTGATAAATGTGAGCGATATATAGTAGATAAAAACGAATTAAATCTAAATATTCATGCAATCCATTCAAATGAGCAATATTTATGGATAGGCACATATGCGAAAGGATTATATAAAGTTAATCATAAAACAAAAAAAGTTGAACATATACCATTCTTAAAAAAAGATGATGCTACCAATAAAAGTATATATTCTATATACGAAGATTCCTATGGAACAATTTGGATAGGCACTAAAAATGCGATATGGTCATGGACTGAGAAGGGTGGATTTACCAAGGAAAAGGAGTTAGGATTTAACAGTGATATTATTTCTATATGCAGTGATTCAGAAGGGAATATCTGGTTTGCTTCGATAAGTAAAGGACTACTAAAATATAATTCTAAATCTAGCAAAATAACTTGTGTATCTAAAAGTTCTAACGGCGAGGTGATTCCGAATAATATTATATCTATGTCACTGTACAAGGATAACCTCTTCATTGGAACTTCAGGACAAGGTTTAATAAAATATGAGATAGCGAGGAATTATCTTACTAAAGAAAGATCCACAAATTTTGAAATGGCACATCTTTCGGTTTATAACATTATCAATTATAACGAACTCCTATGGCTTAGTACAAACAAAGGACTTCTCAGCTATAATCCTTCAAGCGAAAAATGCACTGTGTTTAATAAGCATGATGGTCTAAATACTAATTTATTCAACATTAATTCCGGAATTGCCACTTCTGATGGAAAACTTTATATTGGTTCTAATAATGGATTTATAATAATTACACCTGATGGCTTAAAAAATAATACAATAAAACCGATAACTATTTTTATTAATACATCAGAAAAGAAACAAGAAGATAAAGATTATACTATACTATATAAATGGCATAAACCACTCACTATAGAATTTGTCAGTTTAAGCCACCAGTCACCTGTGAATAATAGATATAAATATTGTCTAGAAGGATACCATGAGAATTGGATTGAAACAAACTGGGAAAATAATAGTGTGACATTTTCTAACTTGCCCTGTGGAAAATATACATTTAGGGTATGTTCTTCAAACAATGACGGAGTTTGGGGGCCAACAAACTCTTGGAATATTATCGTAAAAGCACATTGGTGGAATAGTGCTACTGCAATATCACTATATATATTTATAGGTTTTACTGTTATAGTTGGATTTTGCATTTATTTCCTTAAATACAATGTTAGCAAAAAGAAGAATAAAATAGAAAACAATAAACATACAATGGAAGTTACTAACTTTCAAAACAAATTAGATTTCTTCTTTAACATAGTACAAGAAATTCGAACACCAGTAATGCTAATTAAAAATCCGGCTGAAGAAATTGCTAATATTAACGGTTTGCCAGAAAATATTCGTAAAAATATTACACTTATAAAAAACAATTCTGAAAAATTATTCAACCTAACTGATGAAATAATTGATTTAACAAACATAAATACGGAGGACCTATATTCAACTCAAATTGTTCGTTTAACAAAAGATATCGTAAGTGCCTTTAAAGAAAAATATCAATCTTCGAACATCCAAATTTCCTTTATTGACGAAATCACGGATAATGATCCTTTGGTGAATATAAATGTAAATGCATGGAATAAAGTTGTTAATCACCTACTTTCAAATGCTGTGAAGTTCACTAAAGACTTTGTAGAAGTAAGAATTAAAAGTGATAAAAATAACGTAATTATGGCTATTCATGACAACGGTATAGGTATTTCAGAAAGCGATATAGATAAAATATTTAATGCATTCTGGTGCTATAATAAAACAAGTAGAGAAAACACAACAAAATTTGGACTTGGTTTGACTATATCAAAATTGCTTTTACACAATATGAATATGGACTTGAATATAGAAAGTAGAGTGAATGAATTTACCACATTTAGTATAACAATTCCTTTATGCGAAAAGGAAAGCACAGATAATATATGTCATGACATAAAGCCTGTAATTACGAACAGCAATGAATTTAATTTTAATTCAAAACCTAAAAATAGCATCAAAATACTAATAGCAGATAACAATATTGATTTTCAACTATATGCATCTAGTTTATTATCGAAATATTACACAATAGCAACAGCTAGTGACGGAGAAGAAGTTCTGCAGATGGTATCTTCTGAATTTAAACCAGACATAATAATATGCGATGTTATGTTACCTAAGATAGACGGTGTAAATATATGTAAACATCTAAAGAACAACGATAATTTATCCTATATTCCTATAGTTATTATTTCAAATAATAACATGAAAATTAAAGCACAATGTTTTCAAAATGGAGCTGAAATGGTAATAGATAAACCCGTTGATATAATGTTCTTAAATATGATTATTTATAATATCCTAGATAAAAGGAATATTTTATGGGAATCTTTCAACAAACACCCATATATTCTTCTGCCGAATTTCAATGATAATAATGACGAACAATTCATGCAGCGGTTTAGTGATCTTGTATTGCAGTATATATCTAAATGTGATTTCACAGTAGATGATATAGCATATGAAATACATATGAGCAGAAGTGCACTGTATAAAAAAGTAAAAGACATTACAGGGATGACTCCCAATAATTATATAAAAACTATAAGATTAAGAAGAGCTGCAGAACTATTAAACCAACAAAATTGCAAGATTAATGAAATATCTTGGTTAGTTGGATTTAGTAATCACAGTTACTTTACAAAATGTTTCACAGAATATTTTGGGATGCTTCCTAAAGAATATATAGCTAAAAAAGTGAAAGAAAATAATGACGAACCTATTGTTTTAGATAATACAAAAGAAAGCAGTAAATAGATACTTGGTAAGCATCCGATAAAGTACACATTGTAAAGCCATCCACTTTTCCGTTACTTTGCCAACAAAAAGTTACTATGTTTGTATTGGCTGATGTCTTTCACTCGTCGGGAGTGCTGGTGCACCCCCTTGCCGCTGGGCGCTCCCCGACCGATGAT
>OKZQ01000229.1_pt1 | contig 22392 bp, 16 predicted proteins | sample 1608261 | NCBI WGS metagenome assembly OKZQ01 (sample SAMN02674792, study PRJEB24791) | human gut metagenome, SKBSTL006 | isolation source: stool | host: Homo sapiens | place: USA
TACACGACGCTCTTCCGATCTCCATAGTTACTACAGGAAGGCCATTTACTGTAGTTGTACCATTCGGACTCATCAAAGGCAAAGACATATAGGAACTGATAGCATCCTGATTACCAGCAAGACCATAACCAGCTCTAATCTTCAAATTGCTGATAATATCAATATCTTTCATAAATTCTTCTTCAGAAAGCACCCAAGCCAAAGATGCTGACGGGAAGAAAGCCCATTTGTTGTTTGCTCCAACTTTAGAAGAACCATCTGTACGGGCGTTCACAGTTACAATGTATTTATCGGCATATGAATAATTAACACGTCCCATGAAAGATGCCAAACTCGGATTATTATAATAAGAAGTGTTATTACCCCATTTTAACACTGCACCTGCTTGCAAATTGTTATATAAAAAATCATCAGAACTAAATCCATTCACTGTAGCTCCAAAACCTGTGTTAGTTACCCTTTGAACTTCAGCCAAAGCTAAAGCATTGATGTAATGCTTGCCAAAAGCCTTCTTATAGGTCAACATCATATTCGCCAACATAGATTGCGACTTATTGTCACCACGATAAGCTTCACCACGATTACTCAACCCTGCTTTAATAGAAGTAGGGATGTACTTCTTGTTCTCCTTTACATTGTATGTATAAGAACCAAATGCACTCAATTTCAAATCATCTGTAATGCTATAAGTAATGCGTGCATTCGCATTAATAAATGCATTCGTTTCGCGGTCATCAATATCCAAACGACCTAGCGGATTATGCACCTCATTAGCATTGGCATTTTCATCCCACATTCCCGTCTCAGGATTCTTCACATTCGGGAAAGTGGGGTTATAAGAAGCAGCAGAATAAAATGTTTTTTGATAGTCATTCACATATCTGTTTTCTTTCAATGAACCAAACATGCCGAATTCTAATTTCAATTTATTATTGAACATATTTTGCATTGCATCAATCTTTGCTGTATAATTGCGCATCGTATTGTTCTTTATAATACCTTTCTGGTCAATAACGCCAATAGAAGCGCGATAATTGGAATCCTCATTTCCATTTGAGAAAGACAAACGATGATTCTGAGTATAACCGGACTGTTGCATTTCTTCTATAAAATTCGTATCATACCCTTTATCCAGGATACTGATACCCAAATTTTGAGCAGCAGCTCTATATTGACTCGCACTCAACATATCCAGATTCTTATAAACAGTTTCAATACCGAAACTTCCATCGTAACTCAAACTCTTCACACCATTTTTGCCCTTGATAGTAGTAACTACAATTACTCCTGATGCACCACGTGAACCATACTGAGCTGTTTCAGAAGCATCTTTCAATACTGTAAAATTCTCAATATCGGCAGGAGAAATGGCATTCAACATGTTCAAATCGCCAAACACACCGTCAATAATAACCAAAGGGTCATTGCCTCCGGTCAGAGAAGTAGTACCACGAACACGAATAGCGGGGGCAGCTGTAGGGTCACCACCTGTTTTTTGAATATTTACACCAGCTATTTTGCCCTTGATAGCAGCCAATGGATTAACCACTACACCTGCATTCATTTCTTCACGGCCTACTTTTTGAACGGCACCCGAGATAGTTCGCTGACTACCTGTAGCATAACCAATTACCACAACATCACTAAGTAACTGGGAGTCTTCTTGCAAAATAACATTCACATTAGGAGCTGCTTTTACTTCAGCTGTTAAGAAACCGACAAAAGAGACCTGAAGTATTGCACCACGAGAGGTTTGCAACTGAAAATTACCATCAATGTCGGTGATAACGCCATTAGTTGTACCCTTTTCCAAGACATTTGCACCGATTACCGGTTCGCCTGTCGCATCAGTAACAGTACCTTTCACGGTGATGTTCTGTGCATAAGCGCCAACTGACAAGAACAGCCCTAAAACTAGGGTAAGAATCGTTCGATAGATTCTAGGATTTACTTGCTTCATGCATTTAATAAATTAAAGTTAACAATATTAATTACCTATATATATTATTCGTAAAAATAATTTCGTACTTTTGCTTTCTAATGTCTTTCAAGTACCTAAAGCATGACGCCACAAAAATATGCTTTATTAATTTAGTAAAGTATAAAGAATGTGTAAAATGTGGGGAGCAAACAATGCAAACGATTGCATGCAGTTGCACAATACGAAAAAGTCATTTGATTTTGGCTACTTTGCACCATCATACAATGCATCTGTACACTCCACATACGGCATTCCTGCATGCTATGCATATGTTTATTCAACTGAACCACAGAACTTTTCACCGCCTAACGGCCGTAAAGCAATCTGCCAACGGCCGTCAACAAATCGCCTAACGGCCGTCAACAGATCGGATGATGGCCGTTAAGCACTACACAACATCAAGACAAAACAAAAGAAACACAAAGCTTTTACTGAAGAAATGCCATGCATGTATAAACCAAGCAACATACTTTCAGGATATGAATAACGTGTCTGCACAATATTAATATGCCATTAACACGATATTAACAAAATGGTCGACATGATATTAACTTGTTACATTACAACAAGTTAACATCATATCGGCCCTAAAAACAGAGGTGGAAGCAAAATTTGCTTCCACCTTTTTCTGTTGCTTCCACCGCACCTCAAACACCGATGAGCAAAGGGGTACAGAGCAGGTGTGGTAGAGTGGAAGCAAATAGTGCTATTTATTTCTCTGAAGTATAAAGTACCAGCTTTCCGGACTTCAATCCTTTAGCCCTTGCCTCAAACACAATCTCACCGGCTTGCTCGCCACTCTGCACAATAGCCGTCAGCTGACCGCTGAAAGCCGGCATCTTGGGCAAATGGAACAAATCGAGGCTGGTAGCATCTCCATTGGCAGCAGCGCGATATTTTCCGGCACCCTTCACCGAGAAATTTACCATGCGGCTGTCTGCCGGACAAAGGTTACCGTCCTTATCCACGACACGGACTGTGATATATGCCAGGTCCTTACCATCGGCAGACAAGCGGGTGCGGTCGGCAACCAGCTCCAGATGATGGGGCTTGCCAGCGGTACGAATCACCTTTTCTTCTGCAGGCTTGCCGGAAGCATCATAAGCCACCACTTTCACTTCGCCCGGTTCATAAGGAACATCCATCCACATCAAGCGATAGCGACGCTGCAAAGCAAGGGAGTCCCGGCCTTCCAAAGCACGGCTTTCATCAGCAGTAAGTTTCCGTTGTTTGCCATAACTCTTTCCGTTGACGAACAGTTCGGCACTGGGATAGCTGGTGTAAACAAAAACCGGAGTATTCTCCCCTTCCCTGCCCGGCCACGTCCAGTGCGGAAGGACATGCAAGGTATTTGCCTGCTTGTTCCATAGGCTGCGGTACAGATAGAAACGGTCTTTGGGGAGGCTTGCCAAGTCTATGATACCGAAAACGGAGCTGTGGCTGGGCCAGGAATCCGTACTATAAGGAGAAGGCTCACCCAAATAATCAAAGCCCGTCCAGACGAACTGTCCGATTGTCCAGTCATAATCATCAGCCAAAGCAAAATCCTCATCGGGAAGATTCGACCAGGAACAACACTCCACATCATAACCGGAGCACTGATGGTCATCATACATCACACTGGCACCCTTCTGTACGGGAAATTTATAGACACCACGAGAACTTACAGTGGAAGCCGTCTCCGAACCGAGCACAATATTCTGTGGAAGAGTCTCATAAGACTCCACATAACGGTGAGCCCGATAATTAAGACCGGGTACATCAATCATTGCCGCAAACCCGTTGGCAAGCACGCAAGTTACCTGGTCCATACCGCAAGTAACGGGGCGTGTAGGGTCTTCGCGATGGCAAATATCCTGCAGGAAAGAAGCCACTTTGTAGCCCTCGGGACTACATTGGGTAGGAACCTCATTTCCTATACTCCACATTACCACACAAGGATTGTTCCGATAATGATGCAGCATGTTTACCATATCCTTTTCTGCCCATTCGTTGAAATAGCGGTGATAACCATTCTCACATTTGGCAATATCCCATTCATCGAAAGGTTCCAACATCATCATAAAGCCCATCTCGTCACAGAGTTCCACCAATTCGGGTGTAGGCATATTGTGGGAGGTACGGACTGCATCACATCCCATATCCTTCAATAATGTCAACTGACGGCGAAGAGCAGCCACATTGACAGCCGCACCCAACGGGCCCAAATCGTGGTGATTGCATACCCCCTGGAATTTACGGTGCTTACCATTCAGGAAGAATCCCTTATCAGCTATAATCTCAATGCTGCGGATACCAAAACGCGTGGTATATTCGTCAGTCTGTTTGCCATCTACATAAATCTTAGATACTGCCTTATATAAATAAGGTGTCTCAGGGGACCACAGAGACGGAGCATTTATCAGAAAATTCTGCTCAAATGGCTGTCCGTGATTAATTTTCCGGCTATTATCCTTACGGGCTACTATCTTACCGTCCGGCGCAATAATATCAGTAGAAATACGAACATCCGCATCACCGGCATTCCGTATTGTAGTACGCAGACGCACGGAAGCGTATTCAGCAGAAACATGCGGTGTGGTGAGCTGTGTACCCCAAACCGGAACATGAACACGTTCCGTAGTAACCAGGCGGACATTGCGATACAATCCCGCCCCCGGATACCAACGGGAGAACTGGGGTCTGTTTTCCAGACGGACAGCCAGCACATTGTTTTTACCGTCGGCATTCAGCAAACCGGTAACATCGCAATGAAAAGAGTTATATCCGAAAGGCCAGAAACAAGCTTCTTTCCCATTGACATAGACCCGAGCCTCACTCATAGCACCATCGAAAACCAGAGTGACCTGCTTGTCTGCAGAAGCATCAAAAGCCGTACGATACCAACCGACACCCACATAAGGCAACCCTCCGGTACGCCCGGTCTTTACGGAAGCTTGCTTTTCAAGGTCTTGCGTAACCGCTACCTCCTGCAAATCGTTGTTACGGTCGAACGGACCAAAGATGGCCCAATCATGAGGAATGGTCACTGTTTCCCACTTACTGTCGTCGAAATTTGTTTGTGTTGCTTCGGGAACATCTCCCTTGGTGAACTTCCAGTTCTTTTCCAACAATGCTTCTGTACGCTGCGCCATTGCCGCCAAGGCAAAAAAAGCGCAGCAGGAAAAGATAAGTATTGTCTTTCTCATTCTTCTTTAAAAGATTTTGTTAATATAATTATTTAAAAGCATCCATTATCACAGTGGGGCGGCCGTCTTCAGTGAATGCCCCCAGCCGATATTGGTTCGGCCTGCATTCCGGTTCCCAGTAGAACACGCCCTTGCAGCGTCCGCCGGTATTCTCCTTGCACTCTTTCAGGATACGTGCCAGTTGGCGTTTCCCTTCTGCCAGCACGGAAGCACTTGCCAGATTCCCTTTGTCGTCGGCACACTCCATGCCGGTTTCCACCACCATCACATCACAGTTGTATTTCCGGGCTACACTATTAATATTGGCAATACACTCGGTGATAGTTCTATCAGCTGTATATTCCTTGTGCTCGAGCATCGTCCAGTAAGGATAGAGCGACATGCCTATCATATCCCACTTACCGCCATTGGCTTTCAGTTCATTAAAGAACCAGGTATACAATTCGTTGTCATATCCATTGTCCAGATGGACGATGACAATAGCATCGTCAAAGACGGACTTTACCGCATCGTATCCTACATTGATAAAAGCAGCCAGATTGGCAAAGTTCTTACGGTATTTCACTTTCTCGGAAGTGCTGTTGGAACCCTTTACATCACATTCCCTCACATCATAGGACGCACCACTCAATGCAGCATCTTCATCCCAGAGCATCCCCGAACGGATTTCATTACCTACCTGAACCCACTTGGGAGTAACTCCTGCCGCTTTCAGCGCATTAAGTACATCGGCAGTATGACCGGCGACGGCTTTCTTCAAGTCGGCCAAGTTCAGTCCTTTCCATGCAGCAGGCTTATGCTGCTGTCCAGGGTCGGCCCACCAGTCACTGTAATGGAAGTCTACCATTACGTCCATGCCCAGCTCTGCGGCACGCTTGGCTTTCGTCACCAAATCGGCCGTATTGCACCAGTTATCGTGTTCTTTGGGGTCGACCCATACTCTGAGTCGAACCGCATTCAGGCCCAAATCCTTCATCAGCTGGAAACAATCGGTCTCCACACCGGAGGTATTGTAAAATTTCATACCCTTATGTTCCATCTCCGTCACCCAACTGATGTCGGCACCTTTAGCAAAGTCTGTAGCCAGAGGTTCCTCCTTATCGGGAAGTCCACCAGCATTGGGGTCTGTCTCATTATTGCTGCTGCATGCAAATACTGCAAAGGCAATACAAAAAAAGAAAGTCAAAAACTTCATGTGTTTCATGGCGTTATCATCATTAATTGCGTACTGCAAATATAAGCATTTAGGGAATATAGAACTATATATCACCTTAATTTGTCAAAATACGGGTATCTGCAATCGTTTGCACAAACTTACAACCCGATAAACCTCAACAGATAAGCACAATTTACCTTATTACGTTATTTTTGCAATCGGATTAGGGAAGTTTACCTTATCTTTGTCCTCAAAACTATACCATGAATAAACCGCAGATTACCATCAAGGATATTGCCCGGGCGCTGAATGTCTCCCCCTCCACTGTGTCGAGGGCGCTGAAAGACAATCCGGACATCAGCAAGGAAACACGTGACCTTGTCCATGCCTATGCGCGCGAGCATAACTACAAGCCCAACGTACTTGCCGTAAATCTCCGCGCAAGCCGCAGCAATACCATCGGCGTCATTGTCCCCCAACTGGTACACCACTTCTTTTCCTGCGTATTGAGCGGAATTGAGAAAGCAGCGGCGGATGCCGGATATAATATCATAGTGGCGCAGAGCAGCGAATCGTACGAGCAGGAAGTGAAAATTGTACATTCGTTCCTTGCCGCCCGTGTCTGCGGAGTCATCGCTTCACTTGCCAAGGACACTTCCCAATACGACCATTACCAGGAGCTGCTGAACAACGATATTCCCATCGTCTTTTACGACCGTATATGTACGGGGCTGAAAACCGAGCGAGTGGTGGTGGACGACTATGCCGGCTCCTTTGCAGCCGTGGAATACATGATACAGACCGGATGCAAGCGTATCCTTTTCTATGGTGCGGCTCCCCACCTGGAGATTACCAAGAATCGCCGGAACGGCTACCTGGATGCCATGAAGAAGTATAAAATTCCGGTGGACGACAGCATGATTCTGTTGTGCGACACCCGTGAACGCGCCATCTCCATCACTCCCGACCTGCTGGAAAGCGAAAACCGCCCTGACGGTTTCTTTGCCATCAACGACGAGACAGCTTCGGGCATACTGTATGCCTGCAAACTGGTCGGCGTAAAAGTTCCCGATGAAGTATCCATCTGCGGATTCACCGACGGAGCCATTGCCCAAAGCACCGACCCGAAGCTGACTACCGTGGAGCAGCATGGCGAGGAAGTAGGTAAAAGCGCTTTCAGCATTCTGACCGGAAAGCTGGAGGGAGAAGAGAAAAGCAACAACAAGATAGTACGTACCAATCTGGTGATAAGAGGAACTACGAAATAATAAAACATATTAAACCATCATGAAAGTAAAACCCGATTTAAGTTTCTGGAAGCTGTGGAACATCAGCTTTGGTTTTCTCGGCGTACAGATTGCATATGCTTTGCAGAGTGCAAACATCAGCCGTATCTTTTCCACTTTGGGTGCAGACCCGCATAATTTGAGTTATTTCTGGATATTACCGCCGTTGGCAGGTATCATTGTACAACCCATCGTGGGAGCCGCCAGTGACAAGACCTGGACACGCTTCGGGCGGCGCATCCCTTATCTGTTTATAGGTTCGTTGGTGGCCGTACTCGTCATGTGCCTGCTACCCAATGCCGGAAGCTTCGGCATGGCAGTAAGTACAGCCATGATTTTCGGACTGGTATCGCTGATGTTCCTCGACACCTCCATCAATATGGCCATGCAACCCTTCAAAATGATGGTGGGCGACATGGTGAATGAGAAACAAAAAGGGCTCGCCTACTCCATCCAGAGTTTTCTCTGCAATGCAGGCAGCCTGGTGGGATATCTCTTCCCGTTCATCTTTGCATGGATTGGCATCAGCAATACAGCTCCCCAAGGAGTAATCCCCGACTCGGTGATTTACTCATTCTACATCGAAGCGGCCATCCTTATCTTCTGCGTCATCTACACTTCGGTCAAAGTAAAAGAGATGCCGCCTGCCGAATATGCAGAGTATCACGGCATCACCGAAGAAGAGGAACATGAAAAGACCAACATGCTGAAGCTGCTCATCAAGGCTCCGAAAGCATTCTGGACTATCGGACTGGTACAGTTCTTCTGCTGGTTTGCTTTTATGTTCATGTGGACTTATACCAACGGCAGCATCGCTGCCAATGCTTTTGACGCTCCTACAGTAGAGCACCTGGTAGATGGTGTCACCAAAGTGGTACTCGACACCAAGAGCCTGCAATATCAGAATGCCGCCGACTGGGTAGGCGTACTGTTTGCCGTACAAGCCATCGGCTCTGTGCTTTGGGCCATCTGCATACCGATGTTCAAGGACCGTCGCCGGGTCTACTCACTCAGTCTTGTTCTGGGAGGTATAGGTTTCATTTCCACCTATTTTATGCACAATCCGTATATGTTGTTCATTTCCTTCCTGCTGATAGGTTGTGCATGGGCTGCCATGCTGGCACTGCCGTTCACCATCTTGACCAATGCACTGAGCGGAGGACATATGGGTACCTACTTAGGTCTTTTCAATGGTACCATCTGTATTCCGCAGATTATTGCGGCAGCTTTGGGCGGCAGTATTCTGTCCTTGTTTACTCCAAAAGGAGTACTGCCCCCCGAAATCAATATGCTTGTATTGGCAGGAGTGATGCTGATAATAGGTGCTTTCTGTGTATATTTAATTAAAGAGACTAAGGGAGAGAAATAGAATCAAGCTCCTACTTCTGCACACAGATGACACAGATAAGGCAGATGAATACGGATTATTAGACAAACTTATCCGTGTTCATCTGCCTTATCTGTGTCATCTGTGTGCTATATTATCTTTTTTAATCCCCTCCCTTCCCCTTTCACTATTTTTGTCCTCACTTTTCTCTTTTATTTCCGCATATTGCGTATCTTTACGGCGATAACTACAGAAAACACGTCGCCATGAAAAAATACCTCAAGACCGATGAATGGAACATCATCGAAGACCAATTCCACCCCGACCGTCAACGGATGTCGGAAAGTATATTCAGCCTCGGAAACGGACGTTTCGGACAACGGGGGTATTTTGAGGAGCCTTACAGCAGTGACAGTTACCGTGGTTCATTTGTGGCCGGCATCACTTTCCTGGACAAAACCCGCGTAGGATGGTGGAAGAACGGATTTCCACCATATTACACCCGTATACCCAAGGTTGCCGACTGGAGCCGCATCAACCTGCGCCTCATCGATGAGGAACTCGATTTGGCAGGCTGGGATGTCGATAGCTTCAACCGCCGCCTGGATATGAAGGAAGGTATCTCCTACCGGGACATGGAGGTGACGTCTCCTCGCGGAAACCAGCTCCGCATCCATGTAGAGCATATCACAAATATGGCAAGACCCAACCTCTGTCTCATCAAGTACAGCGTGTCTTCCATCAACTATACCGGCAGAATCTCACTCGTGCCCATCCTTGACGGGAATATAGTAGACGATGCCGATCTGCCAAACCTGAAAATATGGAACATACTGCGTTCCGGTTCTACCAGCAGCTGTGCCTATCTCTGGACACAGACCCGCCGGGAAGATGCACAAGTGTGCTACGCCATGACTTACCAATTCTTCAAAAACAACAAGGAAACCACTGCCAACCCCATACGGATAGAAAAGGAAAAGCAGACCGGTTTCAGCGTAGGTGCCGACGTGAAACCCGGAGACAACGTGACACTCATCAAATACACCGCCATCGCTTCTTCTCTCTACCACGAACGGAGTGAATTGGTGGAACACTCCGTGGCCGAGGCACGCGAAGCCAAGAGCATAGGCTGGAATACGCTGGTAGAAGAGCATCGAAGGGCCTGGCAGGAAATCTGGGACGAAACGGATGTCGTCATCGAAGGGGATCCGGAAGCGCAACAAGGTATCCGGTACAACATATTCCAGCTGTATCAGACTTACCGGGGAGATGATCCGCGCCTAAACATCGGCCCCAAAGGATTCACCGGAGAAAAATATGGCGGAAATACTTATTGGAACACGGAACTGTGTTGTGTACCGTTTTTTCTGCTCTCCACTCCCAAAGAGATTGCAAAGAACTTGCTGGCATATCGGTACAACCAGCTTCCCAAAGCCATCGAAAACGCCCGTAAACTGGGTTTCAAGGACGGTGCAGCGTTGTTTCCGCAGGTAACCAACAATGGAGAGGAATGCCACAGTGAATGGGAAATAACCTTCGAGGAAATCCACCGTAACAATATCATTGTCTATGCCATCGTTCAGCATGCAGCGCTGACGGGCAATATGGACTATATCGCTAAATATGGCCTGGAAGTAATGATTGCCGTCAGCCGTTTCTGGAGCCAACGGGTATCCTTCTCCCAACCCAAACAGAAATATGTCATACTGGGGGTTACCGGCCCGGATGAATACGAAAACAATGTGGACAACAACTGGTACACTAACTATTCCTGTATACAGTGCCTCAAGATGACCCTCCGTTTTCTGGAAATGGTGGCACAGCAATATCCGGATGAATATGCCCACATACGCCGCATCACCAATCTCGACCAAGTGAAGGAAAGTGCCCGGTGGAGAGACATCATCGAACACATGTATCTGCCGGAAGACAAGGAACGGGGTATTTTTATCCAAAATGACGGCTATATGGATAAAGTACTGGAAAGTACAGATAACATTCCTGCCGAAGAACGCCCCATCAACCAACATTGGTCATGGGACCGCATTCTGCGCTCTTGCTACATCAAGCAGAGCGACGTGTTGCTCGGACTTTACCTCTATTATTTCTATTTCGACACGGAAACCGTCCGCCGCAATTTCGAGTTCTATGAGCCGATGACCGTACACGAATCCTCCCTTTCTCCCCACATCCATTCCATCCTGGCTGCACGCATCGGCAAAGTGGAAAAAGCTTACCAGCTTTTCCTGCATGCCACGCGGCTTGACCTGGACGACTACAACAACGAAGCGGACCAAGGTCTGCACATAACCAGTATGCCCGGCAGCTGGCTGGCCATTGTACGCGGATTTGCAGGTATGCAGGTGCTGAAGGAGACGTTGTGTTTCTCCCCTGTCATACCGCAAAAATGGGACAGCTATTCATTCAAGGTGAATTATCTGAAAAACACACTTCACATACGGGTAGGAAAAGAAATCGAAATCTCGCTTACAGCAGGCAGCAAAGTGGACATACAAGTCTACGGACACCCATATACGCTGGAACGGGGGACGGAATTGAAAATTAATATGCCAATGTGCCAATGACCTGCGGCGTGATAGCGCAGCATAAACATTGCGCAGCCAATTAGCACATTGGCACATTAAATCATCATTTATCCTATAACCGGGAGAACATTTGGTTGTTTTCCCGGTTTTATGTTTTTATATATACCTGAACGAATAACTATATACTTGTTTACCAATGAAAAAAATGTTTCTTTTCGCCCTGGTTACGACGTTGTTCATCACGTCGTGCGGGCAAAAACAAAAGGGTAGCAATACCCTTATCCGACCGGTGAAGACTGCGCAAATCAGTTCACAGTCGGTTATCCGCAAAGACTTCTCCGGAATAGTGGAAGCCGTGGAATATGTGAGACTTGCCTTCCGCGTCAGCGGACAAATCATCAGCCTCCCGGTTGTAGAGGGACAGCGGGTAAAAAAGGGGCAACTGATTGCCGCCATCGACCCACGCGACATCTCCCTGCAATATGCAGCCGACAAGGCTGCCTACGAAACAGCTGCCGCACAAGTGGAACGTAACAAACGGCTGCTTGGCCGCCAGGCTATCTCCGTGCAGGAATACGAAATCAGCGTAGCCAACTATCAGAAAGCAAAATCCACTTACGAGTTGTCCGGCAACAATATGCGGGATACGCGGCTGACAGCCCCTTTCGAGGGTTCCATCGAAAAACGGCTGGTAGAGAACTATCAGCGTGTCAATGCAGGAGAAGGGGTTGTACAGCTGGTAAATACACAGAAGCTACGAATCAAGTTCACCGTACCGGATGATTATCTCTATCTGCTCCGTGCCAAGGACGTAAAGTTCAAGGTGGTGTTCGACAGTTACCCTGCAGAGGCTTTCGATGCCAGACTGGAAGAGTATCTTGACATCTCCACAGCAGGGACGGGTATTCCGGTGACAATAACAATTGACGACCCGCACTTTGACCGTACACGTTATGACGTAAAACCGGGATTCACATGCAAAATAAAGCTAGCATCGGATGTCGCTCCCTTTCTGGAAGAAAAGCTGATGAATGTACCGTTAAGCGCCGTATTTGGCGACAGTGAAAACCGGAAAACGTATGTATGGGTGGTGGAAGGTAATAAAGTCAGTCGCCGCGAAGTGACCGTTTATTCTCCAACGGGAGAGGCAAACCTGCTTATCTCTAAAGGGTTGGAACCGGGAGAAACCGTTGTGACGGCCGGAGTATACCAGCTGACAGAAGGAGAAGCAATAAAGGTACTAATGTGATTAATCACATTGGCACATTACATTCCCCATTTATCTAAAAAATATTCATTATGAATCTAGCCAAATATTCATTAGACAACACGAAGATAGTCTACTTCTTTCTGGCTGTGCTGCTTATCGGCGGCATACTATCATTCGGCAGGTTGGGAAAGAAGGAAGACGCACCTTTCGTCATCAAGTCGGCAGTCATCATGACACGCTACCCGGGAGCGGAGCCGGCAGAAGTGGAACGGCTCGTCACCGAACCCATCTCCCGAGAAATACAGTCGATGAGCGGCGTCTACAAGATAAAGTCAGAGTCTATGTACGGACTCTCCAAGATAACCTTCGAACTGCAACCGTCACTCTCTGCCGCATCCATTCCGCAGAAGTGGGACGAACTGCGGCGTAAAGTGCTCAACATACAGCCCCAACTGCCCGCAGGCTCTTCTGTACCGACCGTCTCGGATGATTTTGGAGACGTTTTCGGCATCTATTACGGCCTGGTGGGTGACGACGGTTTCTCTTATGAAGAAATGAGAAACTGGGCGGAACGAATCAAGACACAAGTCATCACGGCAGACGGTGTGATGAAGGTAGCCCTTTTCGGTACACAGACAGAGGTCATCCATATATTCATCTCCGTAAACAAGCTGGCAGGAATGGGTATCGACCCCAAGCAGCTGGCCAGCCTGCTACAATCGCAGAACCAGATTATCAATACGGGTGAAATCAGCGCCGGAGAACAACAGTTACGCATTGTGGCCAACGGTACCTACACGACTGTCGATGATATCCGCAACCAGGTTATCACTACCTCCGGCGGACAAGTCAAGCTGGGTGACATCGCCATCATTGAAAAGGGATACATGGAACCTCCCGGCAATATCATGCACGTCAACGGAAAGCGCGCCATCGGTATCGGCATCTCCACCGACCCGACAAAGGATGTGGTAAAAACCGGTGAACTGGTAGACCGGAGGCTTGCCGAACTCATGCCCCTCATCCCCGTGGGACTGGAACTGGAAAGTCTGTATCCCGAAAACGTGATTGCCCAAGAAGCCAACAACGGGTTCATCATCAATCTGATAGAATCCATCCTGATTGTGATTGTAATCATCATGCTGGTGATGGGCATGCGTGCAGGAGTACTGATTGGCTCTTCCCTTATATTCTCTATCGGAGGCACACTGCTCATTATGTCGTTTCTTGGCGTAGGTCTGAACCGGACCTCCCTCGCCGGATTCATCATAGCCATGGGAATGCTGGTGGACAATGCCATCGTGGTGACAGATAATGCCCAAATTGCCATTGCCCGCGGCATCGACCGCCGGAAAGCGCTGATAGACGGTGCCACCGGTCCCCAATGGGGATTGCTGGGAGCAACGTTCATTGCCATCTGTTCGTTTCTGCCACTGTATCTGGCTCCCTCTTCCGTAGCCGAAATCGTGAAACCGCTATTCGTAGTGCTGGCCATTTCCCTGGGATTAAGTTGGGTGCTGGCGTTGACACAAACCACTACATTCGGCAACTTCATACTGAAAGCAAAGGCTAAAGATGGTGGTAAAGACCCATACGACAAGCCTTTCTACCATAAATTCGCCTCCATCCTCGGCACACTGATACGCAAGAAGGCGTTGACCCTTGGAAGCATTACAGCACTGTTCATCCTCTCCCTCATCGTCATGGGGCTGATGCCCCAGAACTTCTTCCCTTCTCTGGACAAGCCCTACTTTCGGGCAGATGTATTCTATCCGGACGGGTACAGCATCCGCGAAGTAGAAACCGAAATGAAAAAGGTGGAAGCGCATCTGATGCAGCAGCCGGAAGTGAAACGGGTATCCGTCACATTCGGCAGCACACCGTTGCGTTACTATCTGGCCTCCACTTCCGTCGGCCCCAAACCTAACTTCGCCAATATCCTGGTGGAAGTAACGGACAGCAAATATACCAAGAAGCAGGAAGAGAATCTTGATGCCTACATGAAGGCCAACTATCCCAATGCCATCACCCGTACCATGTTGTTCAAGCTCTCTCCTGCTGTAGATGCCGCCATTGAAATCGGGTTCATCGGCAATAACACGGATACGCTGGTCATGTTGACCAACAAGGCTCTGGACATCATGCACCGTGACGGCGAACTTATCAACGTGCGCAACTCCTGGGGCAATAAGATACCGGTATGGCATCCCGTTTACAGTCAGGAGCGTGCACAACCGTTGGGTATCTCCCGTCAAAGCATGGCACAGAGTATCCAGATCGGTACGAACGGCATGACACTTGGAGAATACAGGGAAGGAGACCAGGTACTTCCCATTCTGTTGAAGGATAAAACTATCGACTCTTTCCGCATCAACGACTTGCGTACACTCCCCGTATTCGGCACTGCACGCGAAACAACCACTCTGGAACAAGTCGTCAGCCGGTTCGACTTCCAGTACAAGTTCTCCAATGTGAAAGACTACAACCGGCAGATGGTGATGATGGCGCAGGCCGACCCACGCCGCGGTGTGAATGCCATTGCCGCCTTCAACCGTATATGGAAGCAAGTGCAGGAGGAGATTGAAGTGCCCGAAGGTTACACCATGAAATACTTCGGAGAACAGGAAAGCCAGGCAGAAAGCAATGCCGCACTGGCAGCCAACCTGCCGCTGACATTCTTCCTTATGTTCGTCACCCTGCTGTTTCTGTTCCGCAGCTACCGGAAGCCGATTGTTATCCTACTGATGCTGCCGCTCATCTTCATAGGCATTGTATTGGGACTGGTGGTATTGGGGAAATCATTCGACTTTTTCTCCATCCTCGGCTTGCTGGGGCTGATTGGAATGAATATCAAGAATGCCATCGTGCTGGTAGACCAGATTGATACGGAAACCGCTGCCGGAAAAGCACCGCGTGAAGCCGTTATCAGTGCAACGACCACCCGTATTGTCCCGGTGGCCATGGCATCGGGTACCACTATCCTGGGAATGTTGCCGTTATTGTTCGATGCCATGTTCGGTGGCATGGCGGCAACCATCATGGGCGGTTTGCTGATAGCTTCGGCATTGACTCTATTCGTGCTGCCGGTAGCTTATTGCGCCATTCATAAAATCAAGTGAGAGAACATTCAACAATTTACAGTTTACCAATTGAATGATGAAAACAAAGATACTTATTCTATCATTACTGTGCTCCGGACTGAATGCCGGGGCACAACAAGCATATCTGAGCCGCGAAGAATACCGCGACAAGGTAGAAGCATACAGCCAGATTCTGAAACAACAGCATCTGAAAACATTCGCCAGTACCGAGGCACGCAAGATTGCCTCCACCGGTTTCCTGCCCCAGATTGACATCACCGCCGAGGGTACCGCCAATCTCAATCATCTGGACCAATGGAACAGTCCGAAAGGAGACTACCGCCCTTATACCTATCAGGCACTTGCCACCTTGACGCAGCCGCTTTATACCGGAGGTTCCCTAATAGCCCAAAAGAAAGTGGCGCAAGCCGACGAGGCACTGGCTCAACTTACCACAGAGCTGACCCTCGACCAGATACACTATCAAAGTGACGCCGTCTATTGGAATGCCTCTGCCGCCCGTGCCGGTCTGAAAGCCGCGGCTACCTTTCAGGATATTGTACAACAGCAGTACGACATCATCCAAGACCGCTTTGATGACGGTGCCATCAGCCGCACAGACTTGCTGATGATTTCCACCCGGCGTAAGGAGGCCGAATTGCAGTACATCAAGGCACGCCAAAACCATACCCTTGCCCTGCAAAAACTGAATATCCTTATGGGCTCGGAACCGGACGCTCCCATAGACAGCATAGCCGAAATAGATATACCGACTGCTCCCATCATCCCTTTGGGCCTGGATGATGTGCTGCCCCGCCGGGCAGAATATGCCAGTACCTCCGTGAACATCGCCCGCAGTGAAGCGCAACGACATGCTGCCCTCAGCCGCTACAACCCACAAGTCAGCATGTTCCTCGCCACCGGTTGGGATACGGGAATCGCCTATATGGGGCAGGATGTACCTCATACTCCCGTCGCAGGGGTCAACGTCAGCATCCCCATCTTCCGTTGGGGAGCCCGCTTCAAGACAAACCGCCAACAGAAAGCCTATATCGGCATACAGAAGCTGCAACAAAGCTATGTAACGGACAATATTCTGGAAGAGCTCTCCGCAGCCACCACAAAGCTAACGGAAACTGAACAGCAAGTCAAGACGGCCCGGGAGAATATGACACTCGCCGAAGAGAATCTGGGCCTTGTCACCTTCTCTTATAATGAAGGAAAAGCCAGCATGGCAGATGTGTTGTCCGCACAACTCTCGTGGACGCAGGCACACACCAACCTGATTGATGCGTATCTGGCGGAGAAGATGGCGATGGCTGAATATTGGAAGGTGGTTAGTGAATGAAATGCCCCTCAAAGAAAAACATACAAAAAACTCCGGCATAGCTTTACAAAGCCATACCGGAGTTTCTTTATATTTTTCCTACTGACCGTTTATCCCAGGAATGAAATCAGCACACCCGCCGCAACAGCCGAGCCGATTACGCCGGAGATATTACTGGACATACAGTAATTCAGTACATGGTTCTTAGGGTCATACTTCGTTGCAATATCATTGCAGACACGGCTTGCCATTGGCACGGCACTCAGCCCGGTAGCACCAATCAACGGATTAATCTTCTTTTTGCTGAACAAGTTGAACAGCTTCACAAAAAAGATACCACCGGTAATGGACAATGCAAATGCAAGGAATCCACCTATTACGATACCAATGGTCGTCCAGTTCAAGAAGGCCTCACTGGTCATGGTGGCACCCACGCTCAGTCCAAGGAAAATAGTAGCAGCATTCATAATACTGTTGGCTGCCGCATCAAACAGACGGCTTGTATCGGCACCGATTTCCTTAATCAGATTACCGAACATCAGCATACCAATCAAAGGCACTGCCGTGGGCACAAACAAGGCAACAATCGTAGTCACTGCAATCGGGAAGATAATCTTCAACACACGCAAGTTCTTTATTTCAGTCTTTGAAGGATAAAGCTTCTCTTGCTCCTTCATATTAATCATCAGTTCCTTCTTGGTGCAGAACAGTTTCACTACCATCGGAATGATAACAGGCACCAACGCCATGTACGAATAGGCTGCAATGGCAATAGGACCCAGCAAATGAGGAGCCAGCTTAATGGTAGTAAAGATAGCCGTAGGTCCATCGGCACCACCGATAATACCCAATGCGCCTGCTTCTTTCGGAGTAAAGCCCATCAACACTGCACAAAGCAATACGGTAAAGATACCCAACTGGGCAGCCGCACCGAATATGGAGAGACGCAAGTTACGGAGCATCGGACCGAAGTCTGTCAGCGCACCCACACCCATAAAGATAACAGGCGGCAGAAAGCCGGTCTTAATCAGCATATAATAAATGAAGTTCATCAGTCCGAGGTCGTGCGCAATCTCGTGCAACGGCATCTCCCAAATATTCTTCATCACCCCGCCTACCATGACCATTCCGTTTTCATCTGCCTGAATCACCCCCATCTCGCCGCCGGGAAAGTTGGCAATGAGCACACCGAAAGCGATGGGTACCAACAACAATGGTTCATAGTGTTTCTTGATACCTAAATAAAGCAGGATGAAAGCGATGGCATACATCACGAGGAACGACGGATCAGCAATGATGTTACTGAAGGCCGTCATATCATAGAGTTTTGCAAATATATCTTCCATTATCCTATCTTCATTAATACATCATCTTCAGAAACAGAGTCACCCGGATTGACACAGATGGCAACAACCGTTCCATCAAAGTCTGCGCGGATGGCATTGTATGTCTTCATAGCTTCGATATAGCAGAGGAGGTCGCCACTCTTCACCTTGTCACCCACTTTCAACGGGGTTTCCTGCGCATTCTTTGTCAGGAAGAACTTGCCTTCGAGCGGAGCCGGAACGTCCTGACCTTCGCCTACGGGGGGAGCTGTCACCTTTTCGGTGGCCGAAGCGGGCAGGTCGATGTCACCGTATGCCACCGTCACGCGGTAAGCCTGACCGTCCACCTGCACAGTGAGCGTCTTGGGTTTGGCATCGTCCAGCGGAGACTTGTCACGTTCGGCACGGCGTTTCTCCACATCCTCCAGGAAGTCCTGCTTGGCCTTGCCACTCTTGTAAGCCTCGTATTGAGCCGGGTGCATGGCGTATTCGAAGAGCTCTTCGTCGTCCTCGCCCAGTTCCCACTTGTTCTCCTTCATCAGCTTGCGGTACTTGTCCAGAGCATCGGGATAGTTGTCCTGCGGATTGCCGGTGAAGAACTTGCGTCCTTCGCGTTCGGCCTTCTCTATGATTTCGGGAGCCAGCTGACCCGGCAGCTTACCTGCCTTGCCCAACAGCATATCCCAAATGTCATCGGCAATCATACCCCAGCGTTCCTTGCCTTTCTCCATAGCAATAACGTTCATCATGGAAAGGTTCTTGACGTACTGGCTGAACGGAGTCACCAACGGGGGATAACCCACGCGCGGCCAAACATATGCCACTTCGTTGAACAACTTGATGAGCAGTTCATCCTGCTTCATGAAGGGCAGGTTGCGTTTTGCCTTGTATTTGTTGATGGACTCCAGATTGGATTCCAAGTCTGCCATCAGACTGCCCATCATGCCACCCGGCAGTCCGGGACCAATCAGCAGGGAGTTCATCAGGCGGTTGCGCGGGCTGATGTACAAGCCAAGGAAGTCGTCCATAAACTCCTGGATGAGTGCGCGTACCTTCATATATGCCTCCATATTGACTTCGGGCACCTGGAAGCCTGCATCCTTCAGCATGGCCTGCACACTGAGCAAGTCGGCATGTCCCGTACCCCAGGAAAGCGGCTCCATGCCTACGTCGATATAGTCGCAACCCGCTTCGCACACTTCAAGAATACTTGCCATATTGAAACCGGGACCCGCATGACTATGATACTGGATAGGAATATCGGGATGCGCCGCCTTGATATTGGCCACAATCTTGCCCAAAGAAACCGGACGTCCGATACCTGCCATATCCTTGATGCAGATTTCGTCGGCACCTGCCTTGATAAGCTTCAGTGCCATCTCCGTGTAGTATTCTACGGTATGGATGGGTGAATGGGTGATGCAGAGCGAGCATTGGGAAATCATTCCGGCATCGTGTGCATAGCCAATAGAAGGAATGATATTGCGGGTATCGTTCAGACCGCAGAAAGTACGCGTGATGTCCGTACCTTGCGCTTTCTTCACCTTATAGAACAGCTTGCGCACATCGGCGGGCACGGGACTCATGCGGAGGCCATTCAGGGCACGGTCCAACATGTGGGTCTGGATACCGGCTTCATGGAACGGCTTCGTCCACTCGCGCACGGCTTTATTCGGATTCTCCCCAAACAGCAGATTTACTTGTTCAAAACCTCCACCATTGGTTTCCACGCGCGCAAAACAACCCATCTCAATGATGGCGGGAGCTACTTTCACCAGTTGGTCAACACGGGGTACATATTTTCCGGCACTCTGCCACATGTCCCTGAATACCAAACTGAACTTAATTTCCTTTTTCATACTAAATTATTCGGTGTGTTTTTATATAAGATTATTATTTCAGATTTTTTCTACCTTAGCAACTTTACCCTTACCTTGTGTCACTACTGTTACGGCTGCACTGATAGCTGCCAGAATATTACCGGGGACAGGTGCGGGACCATTTGCCGCAGCTTTAGCCGGTGTCACCTCTTCGGGCGCATATTTATTCACCAATGCAATAAGAGATTTTCCTAAGTTAATAACAATCAGCAGGATAGCGAAGACTGTTGCCATACCTACCACCATCAGCAAAAGTGCTGTATTCAAGTTTTCCATATTATAAATTATTAGTTATTCAGCCGAATTTACGAAAAATCGCTCGAAATTAGCGATAATCCATTAAAGAAAGGCAGAGAAGAATGATAAAAGATGCTAAAAAGTAAAGCTTCCCGCACAACCAATGAGGCGGTACAGGAAACTTTTAGCATAAAACGGTGTCAGTCATCAATTGCTTTCAAGGAAGGAGAATCAGCCCAACGGATTCTCACCCTGGTCGCCGTCGTTGCCGCCGGGGGTTCCACCGGTATTGTCGCCGGGAGTAGTACCGGTGGAGGTAGAAGTCTTACCCCACTCTTTCCAAACAATCTTTGTATTCACCATGCTGCGGGTAGTCACCTGATTGCCACTATTACGCTCCACTTCGGGCAGGAAACGGACACGTACTCCGTTTATCAGCGAAGCGCTTACCTCCTCAGCCGTCGGCACCCCTCTTTTGGTAGAGGTAGCAGTATAGTAGAAAGTGCCTATACCGTCTATCTTCACAGTACGTCCCTGCCCCATGAAATTGCTCAATACACGCCCCAAGTTCTCCATCACCGCATACGTGTCACCACGGGTCACGGTAGAAATGAAAGACAGTTCATCTGCCACTTCACGGGTAGTAACCGCCTTGCCCCAGGTTACTGATTGAGGATACCACAAATCGTTTACTTTTTTTTGAACTCTTTTAAAAAATGCCATAATCGTAATGTTTTAAATGATTAATAATAGGTATATTCTGTTTCTCTTGTCTCACCCGAGAAGCAGAAGTTTTCATCGTGAGGCCTCAACGATTCAGCCGTCTGCTTTTCTCAAATTCGATGTTGCAAAGTTAGGGTGGGAAACAAGGGAAAACAAGAAAATGGCATCTACAACCGATTTTCACAAATCACTCAAAAACAAAGGATTACAAAAACCATATCTCTACAAGAAGAAGGGGGGAAATAAAGCTTAAATAAGAGGAATAAGGTGATAATCTCTACAAGCGACACACGCAAACCCCTGATAATGAAGCCACCTGTATCTTCCTATCTCTACAAGGTAATTGTTATAAGTTATTCTTTGCAATATGACATCATTTATGAGTTTATGCCAGTGAAAAGAAAGAATAAACACATAGAGAGAATGTGCCTCTCTACGTGTTTGGCTGATTTTACTTTGTTACCGCATTATACAAATCCTGATAGGTTTTCACCACACTATACACCAAAGTTCTATCGGCAGGTTTCGAGCAGGCTGTCAGCCCCAGAAGGAGAATCAGCAGGAGAAAAAGGAAGGTATGTTTCATCTTGAAATTTCGTGTTTATAATAAGTAAGGTGTAAAATCGGTAAGGAACGAGCTTACTTCAACAGTTTTCATAATCAATGCATATTAATCGTTGCAGAAACAAAGGTAACACTTTCTTCCCACAATAAATAAAGAGGTACAAAGTTTTTCATTACTTTGTACCTCCTCTTTTTCTTCGACTTGCATCATTTATAGCCGTGAGTCAGCAAAAATCGTATAGCTTAGAACTCGCTCGTAAAGTGGAACTTGATATGCTTGAAGTCCATCTGCGCCATCTGCAACACATATCCGCTGTCCGCCAGGAACACATCCCTACCCTCGCGGTCTTTCGCCATGTACTGGTATTTGCGCTTCTTGAAGGCTTCCAGTTCAGCCGCATCATCGCTCTCAATCCAGCAGGCTTTATACAGACTGAGCGGCTCCCAACGGCACTTCGCACTGTATTCGTTCTCCAGACGATACTGGATGACCTCGAACTGCAACTGCCCCACCGTACCAAGTTCTTCTAAAACTTTGCGCGTTTCCTATGTAGGAATGACT
>OKZQ01000275.1_pt1 | contig 19296 bp, 16 predicted proteins | sample 1608261 | NCBI WGS metagenome assembly OKZQ01 (sample SAMN02674792, study PRJEB24791) | human gut metagenome, SKBSTL006 | isolation source: stool | host: Homo sapiens | place: USA
GTCCTGCCTCGTCTTGACCGGACACAGAAGTCAACTCGACTTCTTTATAAAGGTCTAGATCAGTCGGATTTTGCTGTTCGGCGATTATCAGGTCTTTTTTCAAATCTACATAAGTAGATGCATTTATTTGACTACCGTTGTTACCTACAACGATTACCTTGTTCACCTCAGCAGGTAAAAAATGGAATACCTTATCTGCGCGGTCGTCAAAATTACTTTTATTGCTGAAGTAGTGGGTTGCCTCAGTTCCTTCGATTGTTTTTCCTTTATACAGGGTAGTTCCGTCTGTAAAGAATACCTGTAAATCTGTCAAAGAAACCTTTGAGTTGTCTTCTACCTCTTGACCGGCGCCTCTGGTTACTGGAATCACATTAGACAGGTCAATGCTTACACTCTTTGGGGTGTTGTCCAACTGTCCCATTTCATCGTCTTTGTTGTCACATGCAACAAACGTCATTGAAGCAGCTAAAGCTGTCAATAAAAAACTCTTGACTTTCATCTTTTTGTTATTTAAAAATTAGTAAAAAGGTTTTTATAACTTCTCGCTTATGGATTTTGTCTACAACTGGTCGATGACCTGCCGCACCTCTTCGAGGTTATGCCGGGCAGTCGCGGAGCCTGCCTCCGAAGCACGGCGGAACACATCCTCCGCCTTGTCGTATTGTCCGGCCCCGGCGTATGCCACACCGAGGGTGGAGAGCAGTTCTGCCGACCGCGCGGTGACTTCCGATTTCTCGAGCAGCTCCACCGCCTTGGCATACTCCTCACGGGAGATGGCGTTCACGGCATTCTCATTGAGTGCGGAGGGCGAAGCGGGGAAATAGCGTAAGGCGGTGGCCATCACCTTGTCGTACCCGGGCGTGCCTTTCCCGTAGGAATCGGCCACCTTGTACATTTCCGACAGGCTCAGGAGGTCGGGACGCTCATCGACCATGCGGCGAGCCTCTTCGAGGTTAAAGTTGCGCACGTTGTACTCGATGCGGTACTCGTTGCGGCGCAACGCGGGGTATATCTCGGTGAGCAGCCTGTGGTAAATGGTCGGCGGCACGAGTTTCTGGAGTTGCAGCTCGCAGAAATCCCGTTCGTCGGGGTAACGTTCGATGATTTCATATACCTCGTCGCGTTTCAGCAGGTTCGGGAAGTCGCCGAGCACACGGACGAAACCTTCCCAGTCCTCACCCTTCCAGTCCACGTGGAGCATCTCGGGAGCGATAGCGTCGTAACGGCGGATATAGTCGGCCAGCGCCTTGGCGCGGTTCTCGGACAAGGCCATATTGTGCGCCATGCTGCCTTCGGGAGAAGCGTAACCGGTGATGTAGATACCGATAATCCTGACGTCGGTATTTTTCTTTACCAGCTCGATGGAGTTGGAAACGGTGTCCAGTTCGGCACGGTTGTTCTTGAATCCGGGCAATATATTATAACTGTCCTGCCGGAACTGCAGCCGGGCGGTGCGGGTTTCGGCACGCACTTTCACGGGTTCAGGTTCAGGGGCTATGCTGTCGAGCTTGTAATCGGGGACATAGGCAGGAAGTATGCCCGCCCACAAGGACTGCTCCGCCTTGCCCTTGTCGCAGTTCACGCAGCCGTGTACCTCTTCGCGGATTTTGATCCGCCCGTCGAGCATCCAACGCTCGTAGGGCACGGTGGCCGCATAATCGTAATGCTGCCCCTTGCTGCTGTGGCGTATGATTACCTGTGCGGAATCATTGTGGAAAGGGGGAAGCTCCACGCTTTCGAGCCGCTGCGCCCGCAAGTAAACCTTGTGGCGGGTCTTGCCATCGATGACTATCGGGGGAAAGGTCACCTCGCGGCTACTGTCCGCCGACATGAGTACGGGTGTCAGTGCTACGGTGTGCTGCGTACGGATTTTCGCCTTGCTCAAATCGACGGACATCGTCAGCTCTACCGTGCGGCCCTGCTTGACGACCCCTCCCTGACGAATCCCGATCAGAGGCAAGTAACTGGTTTCGTTCTCGGCATGCAACATCATGGGACAACATGCCAATATCAGCAATAATAGGATGTATATGCGTCTCATAGTCATTTTCTTGTTATTTGATTATATATATCAGGGAGATGCCCGCCTTGGTCGGGCCGAAATAATGCTTGTCCTTGTTGCCCTTGAACTTGCCGCAAGTGGCACACTCGTACTTATCGTATTGCGTGTAGATGTAACCCAGACCGATCGTGGCTTCGAGGTTCCAGCGTTTGCCTAAAATCCATGAGTAGCCATACGACAATCCGAGACCCGTAGCCCAGCCCTGATAACGGTGATCCTTCGTGGACTTGCTTTGGAACGGGATTCTCACGCCACTGATGTTGTAGAACGCGTAACCGCTGTGCAGGCCGAAGAAATGGCCGTTATAGCGTTCGCAGAGCCAGTAACGGAACTCCGGCATTACCATCCAGTGTTTGATTTTCTTGTTCTTGTCCTTATTCAGCGTCCACGGGTTGTAGGCACCCGTGAGGTCGAGGGTCGTGCGTTTGCCCAGCCCAAATTCCAGACTCAAGTTGGGCGTGGTACTTGACCAATACAATAGATTGGTCTTTACTGCGATATCCTGCGCTTTGACAGTGCCCGTGCACCAACAAACCGCAAGAAAAACACCGAAGATCAATTTTTTCATATTTTCCTTATTCTTGTTATCTCATTCGGGCCGGAAAACCGGCACGTCAACTCCCAAACCAATACTTCTCTCCGAAAGAGAAGTGGTAGCGTATAACATTGATGATAAGTGGCTGAAAAACAGATTATGTTCGGTTCGAGCGACTGGGAATGCTTAACATTCATTGAAGTAGAACCGGTTTAGAACTCGGATTGAGACTTAAAAAACAAGCTGTTTATGCCGTTATAATCAATAAAATACGTATATTTGCACCGTCAAATACTTCTCTTTCGGAGAGAAACGGGCAAATACTCAACAGTTTATCGCCTTGGCGGGATTTTCCCGCACTATTTCAACGACTTGTTTTTTAAACTCCAATGGTTGCTCTCTGAAGTTTGGCAAAACATTTTTTCGGTTGCATGATTCCTGTCAAATCATTCCGTCTCCTGTCTGTCTCTTTTTAAGAAAAATACCGTTCAGGAAAAGACCTGGTTTTCTACTGTTTATTTTTTGAACGGTAATTTTTACTAAACAAATCGCAAATGCCCGCTTAACGGCTCATCTGTTTTTTCATTCTGACGGACAATAAATTTCGTTAATCGTGAAGCGCTTATTTGATTTTTGCGTATCTTTGCACTTGCAAAATACTTCTCTTAAAAAGAGATGTTTTAAATTGCACAACTTTTCAGTTTCTATAGCCATTTTCCGAATGGCTTTTTTGCTGTCCGTACGGTGTGCGGGTATTATGCAAATCTTTCTCCCGATTACAGTGATTTTAGAATAAGGCTGTTGGCCTTGTCCACGACCGATGTGTCTAATGAGGCAAGGTAGATACGCGTGGTATTCTCCGAATCGTGTCCCATCGCTTCGCTGATGGTGGAAATCGGAATGTTCTTGCTCTTTGCGATGGAAGCCCAGGCGTGGCGCGCGACATAGCTTGTCAGCGGTATGGCAAGCCCTAACTGCCGGCCTATTTTTTTCAGTTTGTCATTGACAAGATGGGCGGCGTTCTTGTATTGCTTTCGGGCATCCGTATCCATATCCCGGATGATCGGCAGCAGATAAGGAGTCGCGGACGTATCGTACTTGCCGACAATCTCCTGCATGGGTTTCTCCCACTTGATAAAAAGCTGCTGTCCCGTCTTCTGGCGGCGATAGACCAGAACTCCGTTCTGCAAATCCTTCTTTTTCAGGTAAGCCATATCCACAAATGCCATTCCCCGGGTGTAGAATGAAAACATGAACAGATCTCTCGCATAATCCAGCACAGGACTGAGCGTCAGGTCCAGATCCCGTATCCGGCGGATTACTTTCAGCGGGACGGCACGTTTCACTGTTTTGTCCACGCCCGTATAGACATGTTTGAAGGGATAGCGCTGCACGGTCAGTTCCCTTTCCACCGCACGGTTATAGATGGCGCGCAGGTTGCGCATGTAAAAAGAGGAGGAGTTCGGGCAGACATTGATGCCTTTCAGAAAGGTCTCGTATTCCACCATCAGGTTGGAGTCCACTTCCTCGAACAGCAGGTCCCGTTCGCCCCGGAAACGCAAAAAACTGTTCAAGGCGGTCGTATATGTTTCGGCCGTGCGCCTTTTGCCTATCTTTTTCAGTTCCTGTATGAGTTGTCGTGCAAAGGAAAGGAAACCGCCACAGTCGGCCGGAGAGGAGAACACTTCCACCACCTTGTCGGCGGTATATCCCGTGTCGGAACGTTCGAGCCGTGCGATGACGCTCCGGAGCCGGGACAGAGTGTCGGTGTAAGTTTCTTGTTCACAGTAACCGATAAATATGAACTTTTGGGATGCCGGATGATTGCCGAAGGAGGAAATTTCAGTGATGGAGAGCAGCATTTGCTTCCGGTTCTCAGTGATAAGGAGAACTTGACAGAGACTTTGCCCATGCCTGTTCGTGGCGAGCAAACACGTACTTTTTCTTTGGCCGATCTGTTCAATCACCATAGTAAGACTGCGACCAACCGCCGTTTAACTGTAGAGTTTACTTCCAATCCGGCTTGGTATGCAGTGCAAGCATTACCGGCACTATCACAACCTCGGAATGATGATGCTATTTCGTGGGCTACTTCCTGGTATGCCAATACAATGGCTTCTTATATCATGAATGCTCAGCCACGTATTCAGGCAATATTTGATAGTTGGAAACTCCAGGGAGGCACTAAAGAAAGCTTCTTGAGTAATTTGCAAAAAAATCAGGAAGTGAAGAATATCCTTCTTTCTGAATCTCCTTGGGTGATGGAAGCGACTTCGGAAAGCGAACAAAAAGAGCGTATTGCCACTTTATTCGATTTGAATAATATCCGTAACAGTAATACAGCAGCTTTGTTGAAATTAAAGGAACTCCAGTTACCTGATGGTTCGTGGAGCTGGTATAAAGGAATGGACGGAAGTCTTTTTGTCACCGACTTCATTGTAGAACAGAATGCACGTATAGCCCTGCTTACAGGGAAGCCGCTGGAGGGAGGAGCGCTGGATATGCAACAAGCAGCTTTCGGTTATCTCCATAAAGAAGCCTTGCAGGAATATCGTTCTATCCGTGAGGCAGAAAAGGTTGGCAATAAATCAGAGGGAATTTCACGAAGTGCATTGAAGTATCTTTATTTGATTGCTGTCTCTGGCGAAAAAGTTCCGGCATCGGTGAAAGAAGGTTATGATTACTTCCTATCCAAAGTTGCTCCATCATTGTCTCAACAATCCGTCACCGAGAAGGCCTGGTCGGCTATTGTATTACAGAAGGCAGGTAAGGTAAAAGAAGCTCAGGAGTTTATGGCATCTCTCAAAGAATATCTTACTCAAACAGACGAGCAAGGCATGTTCTTTGATAGGACTGATAGTCCGTATGCTTGGAATAACTTAAAAGTGCCTGCCCATGTTGATGTAATGGAGGCTTTTGAGATGGTAGGCAGCAATGCCACGATTGTTGAAGAAATGAAAATGTGGCTTTTAAAACAGAAGCAAACTCAACAGTGGGACTCTCCGGTAGCTACAGCCAATGCTGTTTATGCTTTGCTTTACCGGGGTACTAATTTATTGGATAATCAGGGAGACGTGCGTATTGTCCTTGGCAATGAAGTTTTAGAAACGATAAGTCCTGCCAAGACGACTGTTCCGGGATTAGGCTATATCAAAAAGACTTTTACCGATAAGAAGACCGTGAATACCGATGAGATTATCGTTGAAAAGAGAGATCCGGGTATTGCCTGGGGAGCAGTTTATGCACAGTTCGAAGAGAATCTTGATAAAGTGGTCCGCCAGGGAAGTGGGTTGAATGTTGATAAGAAATTGTATGTAGAGACGATTGTTAATAATAATCGCCTGTTACAGCCGGTTATCGGTAAAACTCAATTAAAGGTTGGTGATAAAGTAGTTGTTCGTCTGACCGTTCGTCTCGATCGTACAATGGACTTTGTACAATTGAAAGATCAACGTGCTGCTTGTCTTGAACCGGTAGAGGTCCTGTCCGGATATCGTAATGTCGGTGATGTCGGTTGTTATGTTGCAGTAAAAGATGCTTCTACCGATTTCTTCTTCGATACTTTGAATAAGGGGACTTATGTTTTAGAATACAGTTATCGTGTAGATCGTGCGGGAAGTTATGAAGCAGGAATTGCTACTATTCAAAGTGCCTATGCACCCGAATATGCTGCCCATTCAGCTTCTGCCCGTTACGAAGTTTCTCAGTAAATAGAACTCTGTCTTTTGAAAGGGGAGGATCGTCAAAACCCACCACAGAGGACACAGAGTAACACAGAGGCAATTTTAAGTTGTTGATTCTTGATGAAAAGACTCTGTGATACTCCGTGTCACTCCGTGGTAAAAAGAGTTTCGATTAGGGTATATAAGCGAAAGCCGTTCTGCCTGTGCTTAAAAATATGTAATCAATGGCAGAATCTCACTGAAAACCCCTATTTTTGTACTCTAAACAACTAATAATTATAAAACAGAGACGAATGAAACGTAGTTTACTCTTCATATTTACTTTACTTACTATTACTTTATCGGCTGTAGCTCAACCTCGTATCTCTTCTAATAAGGAGACCCATCATTTCGGACAAATCGAATGGAAACGTCCGGTTTCTGTAGAATATACTATTACCAATACAGGTGATAAACCTTTGGTACTGACTAATGTTACCACTTCTTGTGCCTGTTCGGTTGCTAACTGGACGAAAACTCCGATTGCTCCCGGAGAAAAAGGAACAGTTAGTGCTACGTTTGATGCTAAAGCGCTAGGGCATTTCAATAAGTCAATCGGCATTTACAGCAATGCACAGCCCAGTTTGGTTTATCTGAATTTTGACGGGGAGGTGGTTCAGGAAATCAAGGACTTTACTAAAACACATCCTTATGCAATCGGGCAAATCCGGATTGATCGTACAGATATTGATTTTCCGGATGCACACAGTGGAGAGAAACCGGTAATCACATTAGGAGTAGTCAATCTTTCCGATCGTCCATACGAACCTGTATTGATGCACCTTCCGCCTTATCTGAAAATGGAAACTAATCCGACCGTCCTTTTAAAGGGTAAGAAAGGAACCATTACTCTCACACTCGACACCAAACAACTAATGGATTTGGGCTTGACCCAGTCTTCTGTTTATCTGGCTCGTTTTGCCGGTGATAAAGTGGGTGAAGAGAACGAAATACCTGTGTCAGCAGTCCTTCTTCCGGACTTTTCAGGAATGACCGAACAGGATAAGGCGGTCGCTCCTGTTATTCGCCTGTCCGAATCTAAGATTGATTTAAGTCAGGTGCTGGCCAAGAAAAACAAAGCCAGACGAGACATTGTTATCACTAATACAGGTAAATCTCCTCTGCAAATTAGCAAACTGCAAGTGTTTAATCCGGCAGTGGGGGTTGCTTTGAAAAAAACTGTACTGCAACCGGGTGAAAGTACTCGGTTGAGGGTGACTGTTCTGAAAAAGAACCTTGGAAAGAAAAAGAGACATTTACGTATCCTGATGATCACCAATGATCCGGTGCAACCGAAAGTGGAGATTGATGTAAAAGCTACGAATAACGAATCACATAATTAATATCTGCCATGGAACATCCTGAGAATAACGAAGCGTATAAAGGTTTGGTTGTGAATGCAGGCATTGAACAACCGTCATCTGTAAATCCTTATCTGAAACGGAAGGTAAAGAAGCGTCAATTGTCGGTTAGTGAGTTTGTGGAGGGAATTGTCAAGGGAGATGTGACGATCTTGAGTCAGGCTGTGACTTTGGTAGAAAGTGTGCGTCCTGAACATCAAGCTACTGCCCAGGAAGTTATTGAAAAATGTCTGCCTTATTCCGGAAATTCAATCCGTGTAGGTATCAGTGGTGTACCGGGAGCCGGTAAAAGCACCTCGATTGATGTCTTTGGATTGCACGTTCTCGAAAAGGGAGGTAAGTTAGCGGTTTTAGCCATCGACCCGAGCAGTGAACGCAGCAAAGGAAGTATTTTGGGTGATAAAACCCGTATGGAGCAGCTTTCAGTGCATCCTAAATCATTTATACGTCCCAGCCCTTCCGCCGGTTCTTTGGGAGGAGTAGCCCGTAAAACCCGTGAAACAATCATTCTGTGTGAAGCGGCCGGCTTCGATAAGATATTTGTAGAGACGGTGGGAGTGGGACAGAGTGAAACGGCTGTTCACTCGATGGTCGATTTCTTTCTGTTGATTCAGTTGGCCGGTACGGGAGACGAACTTCAAGGTATTAAACGCGGTATCATGGAAATGGCAGATGGTATTGTGATTAATAAGGCTGATGGTAGCAATATCGATAAAGCCAAGTTGGCCGCTGCTCAGTTCCGTAATGCTTTGCATCTTTTTCCCGCTCCCGATTCCGGATGGACACCGCGTGTACTCACATATTCCGGATTCTACAATCTTGGGGTAAAGGAAATATGGGATATGGTGTATGAGTATATCGATTTTGTGAAAGGTAATGGCTATTTTGAATACCGCCGTAACGAACAAAGTAAATACTGGATGTATGAAAGCATCAATGAACAGTTACGTGACAGTTTCTATCATAATGCCAAGATCGAATCGATGTTACAAGAAAAGGAGCAACAAGTGCTCAGGGGAAATCTAACCTCTTTTGTTGCTGCCAAGAGCCTACTCGATACCTATTTTGAAGATCTGAAATAATGATAAAGGTGTGTCAAAATTCTGTGGTGAGTTATGACACACCTTCCAAATCTGCTTTCGATTTACTTTGAGTCACAAAGTAGACTCCAAGAAATACCAATGCGATCGCAACCCCTTTTTCCCAGCCGAAGCTTCCGATTCCCATTAAAATAGCAGCAATAGAAGCAACAATAGGCTGTACATAATTATACATGCTTACTACTGTAGGGCGCATTAGTTTTTGCGCGGTCATGATGCAGATGTAAGCAATGAAACTTCCACATAGTACCACATAAAGTACTTGATAGATGGCGGCTGTCGAAATGCTGTCCCATTTAATGCTTGCTATATCCTGGTATGAGAAAGGAATATAACAGATGGATGCATAGATAAACATCCACTTATTAATCGTGATGGCCGAATAGCGTTGGGATAACCCTTTGAATACGGTTAAATAGATGGAGAAGCTAAGTTGCGCAATCATGCAAAGTAAATCTCCCCAAATGCTTCCTCCTCCTGCACTTACTGCCTGACTGCTTAGAATTAAGATTAACGCTCCCATTGCTCCGATAAAGATGCCCAAAACCTTTTTGTTGGTAACCGGTTCTTTCAGATAGATAGCTGCCACAATCATGGTGATGATAGGTGAAGTTGTTGTTACGATAGATGCGTCTATCGGAGAAGTGAGAGACAATCCGAATATAAATATCCCCTGATTGAAAACAAGGGCAAACAGAGAAGCAAAAAAAATCTTCACCATGTCACGGTGTCCTACCTGCTCTTGTTTGCAGAAAGCGGAAAGTATCCAGAAAGCTGCTGCGGCACCTACCATGCGGAAGGTGGTTACCGAAAGCGCTGAGAACTCTGCCAATGCCGATTTACCGATGGGGGACATCAGCCCCCACATCACGTTGGCTGTAAATGCCAATGCGTGTCCTTTCAGATTCTTATCAATCTCCATACCGAAAATGTTACCTTTATTGAAAACTGATGCAAAAGTAACCAATTTATCGTTTGAATTTTCTATATTTGTTTAATTTAAATGCAACCATTTATGGAACTATCAGCCAATTATATCAAACGAATTGAAATAGACGGATTATGGGACCGTTTCAATATAGTCTGGGACCTTCGTCCGGATGTCAATATACTATCCGGAATCAATGGAGTTGGAAAAACCACTATCCTGAATCGATCGGTCGGGTATCTCGAGCAACTGTCGGGTGAAGTGAAGAGTGATGAAAAAAACGGAGTACATATCTTTTTCGACAATCCCGAAGCTACTTACATTCCTTATGATGTTATCCGTAGTTACGATCGTCCGCTTATTATGGGGGATTTCACAGCCCGTATGGCAGATAAGAATGTAAAGTCCGAACTCGACTGGCAACTCTATCTGTTGCAGCGCCGTTATCTGGATTATCAAGTCAATATAGGCAATAAGATGATCGAGCTGTTGAGCAGCAATAACGAGGAAGAACGTAGTAAAGCAGCCACGCTTTCCATTGCTAAACGTCGTTTTCAAGACATGGTTGACGAACTATTCAGCTATACCCGTAAAAAAATAGACCGTAGACGCAATGATATTGCTTTCTATCAGGATGGTGAACTTCTGTTTCCTTATAAACTTTCTTCCGGTGAAAAGCAGATGTTAGTTATTCTGCTTACTGTACTTGTACAGGATAATGCCCATTGCGTATTGTTCATGGACGAGCCCGAAGCTTCTTTGCATATCGAATGGCAGCAAAAGCTGATATCGATGATCCGTGAACTGAATCCGAATGTGCAGATTATACTAACGACACATTCTCCTGCAGTGATCATGGAAGGATGGCTCGATGCTGTGACCGAAGTAAGTGATATTGCAACCAGCTATAAGTAGCATTTAACTAAAACACGACCTATGGCAATCAGTCTCAAAGACAATCTGACTTCTTCCTATTTCAATGCTGCTCATAAGTTATACTCTAAAAAGGCGCGCCGCCGGATTGTAGCTTATGTTGAGAGTTATGACGATGTAGCTTTCTGGCGTACACTGCTTGAGGAGTTTGAGGACGAAGAACATTATTTTCAGGTGATGCTTCCTTCGGCTACATCTTTGGCTAAAGGCAAGAAAATGGTACTGATGAATACCCTTAATACGGCCGAGTTAGGCAAAAGTCTGATTGCCTGTGTGGATAGCGATTATGACTTTTTGTTGCAAGGAGCTACTGCTACTTCACGTAAAATTAATCGTAATAGATATATTTTTCAGACCTATGCTTATGCTATTGAAAACTATCATTGTTATGCCGATAGCTTGCATGAGGTCTGTGTGCAAGCCACTTTGAACGACAGACACCTGATTGACTTCAATGAGTTTATGAAACGATACTCTCAGATTGCTTATCCGCTTTTCCTGTGGTCTGTCTGGTTTTATCGTCGTCATGATACTTATACGTTTACTATGAGTGAATTTAATGCCTGTGTTCGTTTGCACGATGTTAGCTTGAGGCATCCGGAACGTTCTTTGGAGGCAGTGAGGCGTTCGGTAACGTCTAAACTTTCTGAGTTATCCACGCGTTTTCCACAAGGTATCGAAGAGGTCGATAAGTTATCGGTCGAATTAAAAGAACTTGGAGTGCTTCCTGATACAACATATCTGTTTATTCAGGGGCATCACATCATGGACAATGTCGTGATGAAAGTATTGACTCCCGTTTGTACAGCCCTGCGACGCGAACGGGAACAAGAAATCAAAAAATTGGCGGAACATGACGAACAATTTCATAATGAACTGACTTGTTATCAAAACAGTCAGGTCAATGTCGAGGTAATGCTTCGCAAAAATAGTGCTTACAAAGATTTATACCTTTATCAATGGTTGAAAGAAGACATAAAAGAGTTTTTATATGGAACAGATAACCGAAAAAATAAATGACTTATTCGTTTCCTGGGGATTTGACTCCAGTGAAGTAGGCCCCATTATGACACTGGTACTGATTATTGGCATTGCCTTTTTAGCCGATCTTATTTGTCGTAACATTCTTTTAAGAGTAGTTGCCAAACTAGTGAAAAAGACCAAAGCAACCTGGGATGATATTGTGTTCGACCGTAAAGTTTTGATTTACCTCAGTCATCTTGTCCCTCCCATCATTATTTATGTGTTGATTCCTTTGGCAATTCCGAATGTAAGTGCCCTCGATTTTATCCGTCGTATCTGCATGATTTATATCATTGCGGTTTTTCTGCGTTTTATCAGTGCATTTCTGTCGGCTGTTTATCATGTATACAGTGAGCGAGAACAGTTTCGTGATCGACCATTGAAAGGTTTGTTGCAAACGGCACAAGTGATACTATTTTTCATTGGAGGAATTGTTGTTATCAGTGTATTGATAGATAAATCTCCGATGGTATTGCTCACCGGGCTTGGTGCTTCGGCTGCCATCCTGATGTTGGTGTTTAAAGACAGTATTATGGGATTTGTGTCCGGCATTCAACTTTCTGCAAATAATATGCTGAAAGTAGGTGACTGGATTGCTATGCCCAAATACGGAGCCGACGGTACGGTGATTGAAGTGACGCTCAATACGGTGAAAGTGCGCAATTGGGACAATACCATCACTACCATCCCTCCCTATCTGCTGGTCAGCGATTCTTTTCAGAATTGGCGGGGTATGCAAGAGTCCGGTGGACGGCGTGTGAAGCGTTCTATCAATATCGATATGAACAGTGTAAGATTCTGTACCCCCGAAATGTTGGCTAAATATAAGAAAATCCAATTGTTGACCGATTATGTGGAGCAGACCGAGCAGGTGGTGAAAGAGTATAATAAAGAACATCACATAGACAACTCTATTTTGGTCAATGGGCGACGTCAGACCAATCTCGGAGTATTCCGTGCCTATCTGACCAACTACTTGAAAAGTCTTCCCGATGTCAATAAGAACCTCACTTGTATGGTACGGTATCTTCAGCCCACCGAACAAGGTATTCCGGTCGAACTTTACTTTTTTTCTGCTGTGAAAGAGTGGGTACCTTACGAAGGAATTCAGGCCGATGTATTCGATCATCTGCTTGCCATTGTTCCGGAATTTGGTTTGCGCGTATTCCAGAATCCTACGGGAGAAGATTTTCGGGAGTGGAATAGAAGAAATTAAAAAAGTGTGTTATATTTGTGGCTAATAATACTATATTAGCTATGAATGCACTACAAAGCAACATTATTCGGGAGATCACTCCGCTGTCCGATAAGGATTGTTTCTACATTGCCGAACGGTATAAAACGGAGTTTACTTATCCCATTCACAATCATGCCGAATTTGAGCTGAACTTTACGGAGAAAGCAGCCGGTGTGCGACGGATCGTCGGTGATTCGGCAGAAGTGATCAGTGATTATGATTTGGTTCTGATTACCGGAAAAGATCTGGAACATGTATGGGAACAACATGATTGTCATTCGAAAGAGATCCGTGAAATAACGATTCAGTTCTCTTCCGATCTTTTCTTCAAAAGTTTTATCAATAAGAATCAGTTCGATTCTATTCGTGATATGCTTGAGAAAGCTCAGAAAGGTCTTTGTTTTCCGATGTCCGCCATCCTGAAAATTTATCCCCTTCTCGATACGCTGGCATCCGAGAAACAGGGGTTTTATGCTGTCATCAAGTTCTTGACCATACTTTATGAACTGTCACTTTTCAATGAAGAGGCCCGTACGTTGTCAAGTTCTTCCTTCGCGAAAATCGGCATTCATTCGGATAGCCGCCGTGTGCAGAAAGTGCAGGAATATATTAATGCCCATTATCAAGAAGAGATCCGCCTGAATCAGCTGGCCGATATGGTAGGAATGACTCCGGTATCTTTCAGTCGCTTCTTTAAATTGCGTACCGGTAAGAATCTTTCGGACTATATCATTGACATTCGTTTGGGGTTTGCTGCCCGCCTGCTGGTTGATTCTACTATGTCTATTGCTGAAATCTGTTATGAATGCGGGTTTAATAATCTTTCTAATTTCAATCGGATCTTCAAGAAAAAGAAAGAATGTTCGCCCAAAGAGTTTCGTGAAAACTACAGGAAGAAAAAGAAACTGGTATAATTTTATGTAGGAATGCCTACCGAAAGATAGGAATCTTTTCTCATTTGGTAATGGAGTAAATATTGTTTCTTTAATTGATTCGGTAAAAATGATTTTTCGACTAAATCTTGTACTTGTTCTGCCTTTTGGCAAAAGCTTATTAGCTCTTTATGAACTCTTTTGGGGGGAATGCCGATGCGGATACCAAATTCTATGAATTCTTTTCCTGTAACCGCACCGTCATTTCCGTTTAACGTATTCTCTTTAAACAAGCCACGTTGTAAAGCAAATACATGATCATCAAAAATATGCAGTCTGGTATTTAGCAAATCATATGCCGGAGCAAGTATAAAATCTCCAGAAGGAGTTTCTAACAAAGAGAAATTTTTAGCATGAGCATCTCCATTTGAAAAAAGGAAGTTGAAAATAACTAATCGAAAGAATTTTAGAACCTCTACAGATGATGCTGAGACGTACTGTTTGATAATATCCGCCATCTCTTCATAACTTAATACATCATATTTGTAGTTGGGACCTTTATTCCCCTTTGATATTCCGGCTAAAGAAGCAAAATCTTCTTTTCTGAATTTTCTTCCATTGGGTGCAATGTCAAAACGTCGTGTGATATAGGCAGGTTCATCATTTTGAAAAAAACAGAGCCCATTGGCTGCTGTAGGAATATTGTAAACTTGCGAGGCTATTTGCATGGTTAAGTGTTCATTGGCTGGACTTATTTTGTTGAGCTCCGGATATAGACATGTGTTTGTTGTTATCCTGAAATTCTTTTTGTTCCGTTTCATTATTGTCCATGCCATTGTATGGCAGTATATGGTTTACCTTTTGGCTATTGAACAGCTCTTTCAATGCAACAGGCGAATAGGTTGAGAATCCCTTTTGTAAAGTAGAAGGACAGCAAGTTAATTCAATCATAGTCGAGAGGTTTTATGGTTACAGCCCCAGCCGTGTCGGTATGTGCTGTAGCTAATAAAATACCAAAATCATCTTTTTCATCAATCTGCAATAATCTTGCCTGAACGATGCGGTTGTGCCCTTCTGACAGCATGTTGGCAAAAAAAGGAAATAGATAATGGGAAGTATATTCCTGTTGTTGTTTTGTCAATGTCAGGCTTATGGAGGGCTTTGATGGATCATTGAAATATTCGTCATCATAGCGAAATTTATATTCGTTAGAAGATAATTCCGTAATAATGCCTACCCGTTCTTTATTCAAGTATACGACTCCTTGTCTCATAGATGTCCATCCTTATTTTTAATTTTCAGAGAAAGTTCTAATCCTAATACCTCCAATATGGCATAGAGCTTTTGAAAATTAATATTTATTTCTCCATTTTCAATTTTTGTTATAGTATTGATACTGATTTGTGCTAAATCGGCAAGTGTTTGCTGATTTATACCCAACATTTTTCTTCGTTGGCGAATCTGTATTCCAATTTGTTTCATATTCCCAATATATTGTGAATTTGAAACAAAAATACTAAGTATTTGTTTGATAAGCAAGGAAATTCCCAATATATTGTGAATTTGAGCTTTTTGTGGCTTGAGTTATGTACCTTCATCATGAAATTCCCAATATATTGTGAATTTGATTACGGCTATTTGTACTTTTGATTTTAGAATGACAGAGATTTCTTTTTGTTTGTAGAGTGTTTCTCAATTAACATTGTTAACGCCATTTCTCCGTTATTTTATTCTTGTGTGCAAATAACAAGCCTTTTGCATTGAAAACACTTGCTATTTGCATTTAAAGAACAAGCTTTAACGTAGCGTTAAAACAAAGCTTTGGGCGAGAGAAATCTTGTGCTTTAAAAACACTGTGTTTTAGTTCGTTAAGCACACTTTTTACTTCTTTGTTTCGCTGAATCCCTTTCTGGTCAAAAGCCTGTATATTTGCTTTTTTGTCAACTACAAATAGGGGACTGACACTCTCTGCTACCTTCTTTTCGTCTTGTTTAGCGCCGCTATCAGGTATCTTCCTTTGGCTCCGATGTCGCTCCAGCAAGTGTTGGCAATCAGTTTCCATACCGTCGTTCCCTTCCTCCCATAGTCCGACAGCCTGAGTATGGAGTTTACTTCCCCGGTGTCGGTAATGCTCAATCTCTTTAGCGTGTCCATCAGTCCCGAGTAATTGTGCGTCATTGTATTGAAGGCGTATCCCGGTATCGGGAGATAAGCAGAATCCCCCTTCCGCTCTTCTTCCTCCCCTTTGGGGGGAGCTGAGGGGGGAAATTCTTTATTTTCCTCTGCTTTCTTTTCTTTTACTTTACTTTGTCCGGAATTGCATGCATTTTTTGCGTCAACGACTACATGATGTACTACATTTTTCGGGTTAACAGGTGTTTTTTCCTTTTTGAACAGCTCTGGTTGCTGAATTTCTTGTAGTGCCGGGGGAGTGTCGGCTTTTCCATTTTCTTTTTCCGGTTTCACCATCAGGTAAGGGAGCTCCGACAACTCTCTTTTCCTTCGCTTTGTCGCTTCCATCCATACTTTCTGTATACTTTCCGAAGTCAGTATTCCGTTTTCCTGATAACTGTTTCTGTCCAGTATTCCTTTGGTGAACAGAATCTCGATGATCCCCTGCACCTCTTCTGCCTGCACCTCTCTTCCTGCTTTGTTTGCGAAAATCAGGCATTGTTCTTCATCCCATCGTATGTAGTATCCCTCCTTGTAAATCTTACACATCAGTTTCAGCACAATTGCCGACCCTTTTATTCCATATTTTGCTTCTATCACTTCCATTGCGTTCTCTTCCATGAAGTTTACGCCCACCGGAAAATAATTGATCCCGTCGTATGCTATTGCCATATTTGTTTTTTTAGATTAGTTGTTTGTACTTTCAATAATACATTTACCACAAATTACTCCGGATTTCCAAAGACGTTTTCACTTGATTCCTCAAAGTATAAATAATTCATCCGTGAAAATCCGTGTAATCTGTGGTGGCACCCTATACGATCGGTCTCCACTCCATGAAGTTCTCCACCTGGAATGTCATCCATCGTTGTTCGTCCACATTCCAGTAGACTACTGCGCCTTCTATTTTTGTGGGATCATACTTCTTACGGAACTCCGCTTCGTAGTAAATCAATGTTGCTTTTACCAGTTGGAAACTCCCGTTTTGTTTTCGGTAAGCTACCGTCGCATGTCCATATTGCATATGGTCCAGGAGTGCTTCAAGTCGTTCTGCCATCCATTCGGCGCACGACTCGGTGTATCCTTTCTCGAAGACGATCCGTTTTTTCCATCTCAGTTTCATGGCTTCACTTTGTGACGCCGGGCTTTTCAACTTCTTCATATTATAATGATTTTAAAGTTTATAAATTGTTTGTCGGCCCGAAGGTAGAGTGTTTGCCGATTAGGTTGGAGTATAATAATTCATGGTGTGTTTTCTTGTCTATTTTATGCCAATGGATTTATCTCGTAGCATTTCGTTCCAGATGGTGTTTGTTTCCTTTAGAATAGTGCTGAACTTCAATGGAATGAATATTCCATTTCGAATATTCCCTAATAGTTTTTTGTCGTCTATATATCGTGCTAATGCAACTTGTGATGTCTCCTTTTTTATACCCATTGCCCCATCTTGATAGAGTGTGATTAGTAGCTTTAAGCATTCGTAGTGTTTCAAAACAATCCCTTGTATGGGTTTCTCCTTTTTTCGTCCTCTGTTTGACTTAAGGTCTCTATTGTCAGAGATTTGCTTGTTGCCCGTTTTGTTTTTTTTGAATTCTTTTTTTTTCTTCTTGTTGTTTGTTTTCGTAGTTCATAATCTTTTTAATTTTAGTGATTTTTATTTGTATAAAATGTTGCAAAGGTATGGACGAAAAATTTAGTAAACTTACAAATATAAGATAAATTGTGGAATTTAATTTCTTTTTAGAGGTAAGCTGTTGGCTTATAGTGAGATAATTTGTTTAAGGAGAGATGTTTCAAAAAACGTTCGTCTATTTGAACGCAAAGATAAGGGGTATTTTCATAATAGCAAAATGTTTAATTAAAAAAAAGATTTGCACTCTTGCCTTTCTACCTTAATATATTAATTTCTAGATAGATATCTATGGATAAAAATCTCTTTTTTATCTGTCTGCTTTTATGTTTCGATAATGAAAAAATGAATACAAAAATAGTGTTCAAATAGACGAACGTTTAAAAACACGTTTTTTTAGTATAATTCGTTTGTTTATAGTTTCTTACCAGATAGGTAATGAGTAACTACAAGAAACCGTGGCAAGAGAGTACAAAGCTTGCCGTATATTACATAAAGTACTCGCAAGTGATTGAATTTCAAGTGTATGTAAGAAGTTCAAAGCCCCGGGAGAATGTCCTTTTATGAAATAATCGTATAATGGAAGTGGAAAAAGAGACCGAAATATGGTTCGCTATGCGTGCCACTTATCGTCGAGAGACTGACGCTATGCGGTTGCTTGCGAAAGAGAACTTGGGCTGTTTTGTTCCTATGCAATATAAGATAAGTATAAAGAAAGGGAAAAAAGTCCGTGTTTTGGTTCCTATCATTCACAATCTGATTTTTATTCATGCTTGTCCTTCCGAAGTGAAGCGTGTCAAGTCTATGGTTGCTTATTTGCAATATATCACCGATACCCGTAGCGGCAAGAAGATCATTATCCCCGACAATGAAATGCAGCGTTTCATTGCTGTAGCCGGTACTTACAGTGACCATCTTTTATACTTTCAACCCGATGAACTCAACTTGTCCAAAGGAACCAAAGTCCGTATTACAGGTGGTGACTTCGAGGGCCAAGAAGGTGTTTTCCTGAAAGTGAAAGGTGCCCGGGATCGTCGCGTAGTCATTGCTATACAAGGTGTCATAGCCGTTGCCATGGCCACTATTCACCCTGATCTTATAGAAGTAATCAAATAATTCATAATTCAAATTTATTATGACTCTTTCCGAAGAAGTAGCTTCCCTTCAGCGTGCCGCGCACGACCTGATGTATTTGGGCATGGACGGGAGTCCCATTTACAGCGATGACTTGTCCCGCCGCAACAATGAAGTTTACCGCTTGACCACAACATTGTATAATTCCGGTGTCCAAGGTTCCACGGTTGAAGAACAGGCCTCTGTCTGTCTCGCTCTCCTAATGGGTTACAACGCATCGTTCATCGACCACGGAGAAAAGCGCGAACATGTCCAGAAGATATTAGATCGTTGCTGGGATATCCTCGATACTCTTCCCGCTTCACTATTGAAGCTTCGTCTGCTTACCGCCTGCTATGGTGAGGTATTCGACGAGCCTTTGGCTGACGAAGCCCGTGCAATCATCGCTTCTTGGGATTCGGTGTCACTTACTAGTGAACAGCAAGAGGCTATCAACGAGTTTCAGACTGTGGTGGATAATCCTTATCCGTGGGAGTATGTTGAAGAATAAATTTGGATGAACGAAAGATAATGATTTTTAAGTAAGATACTTATCTGTAAGCACTCAAATTAGGGCTCAAAAATGATATATATCTTTGCTGCCAATC
>OKZQ01000288.1_pt1 | contig 18854 bp, 16 predicted proteins | sample 1608261 | NCBI WGS metagenome assembly OKZQ01 (sample SAMN02674792, study PRJEB24791) | human gut metagenome, SKBSTL006 | isolation source: stool | host: Homo sapiens | place: USA
CTCATTCAAGTCGTTGTGCCAGGGAGTTTGTGAGGTATACGATTGGATAAAAAGTATATTGTATGTATGTTCTGCTGCTGCCGCCCGGGCAAAAACAACGAAGAACAAAACTACAAACAAACAGTAATATTGTCGGTTCATAAGCAAAAAAACAGCATTGTTTTCAACATTTTGCCTACAAAGATAAGTTATTATATTGAAAACAATGCAAATAGCTTCAGTTTTTTATTCCTCGCGTAAGGCTTCTGCCGGCTGTATACGGATCGCCTGCCGGGCGGGGAACCAAATGCCTATGAGTATCATCAAAGCCATCAAAAGACTTGTCACACAAAAAGTGATAAGAAAACGAATGATACTCCACTCTATACCACCTTCCGTCAGTTCCAGATAACCTATATTATAACAAATAATTGCAGCAGGCAAAGCAGCCAGTGCCAGTAGCAACAAGCCTTCTTTATTAAGACGATGCCAGAGTCCCATGCGGGTGGAACCGACTGCGACACGAAGTCCGAGTTCTCCACGACGATGCTGGGTACGAAACCAGAATGTACCGACTATTCCCAACAGGATATTCACCAACAAAAAGCCCATCATCCAAAACCGCGTCTGCATCTGATTGACATTGGTACGATTATAATCCTCACGTATCATCTCGTAATCGTGTACCTTCAGTATAAAAAGATTTCCCACACTGAACTGGGTATCCGACTGTTCCATCAGACGCTCCGGAAAGCCGGGAGCCGTATTCGGCTTTACACGCAGGCAAACTTCCGTATTGAGCGGATACAGGTCATCATTAATCTCGGCCAATTGTGCTTCCGTAAGAGGAATAGCCATATAGCGATCGCTGTAATTTGGCCAAAAATCATTGTAACGTACCTTAGTCGATACGGCAGCTATTTTATAAACGTCTGTAGAATCATCCACATTCACGACTTCTTTTCCCAACAACGTACGGTCACCCTTATAACCGTCAGGCCATATATTCTCGCTGAGAACCGCATTTCCGTTTTTTATAGCCTGCATTAAAGGCTGATATCCCTGTCCATCCGCACTTTGATAACGGAACACCTGAAAAAACTCCGGTGTTACCGGACGTCTCAACGGACTGCGCACCAGCGTATCAAGGCGAAAACGGATGCCGGAATTACTTCCTATATACGGACGTGCATTCACTGATATCGAGACAGCCTCTACTTCCGGCAAGCGACGGAGTCGGTTAGTCAGTTCAACAATGTCCTGTCCCGTCGTCGTTTCCTTCTGCCCTCTCGGAATATAAGAATCACTCTTATTGTTTTTCAGACTGAGTTCCAGATAGTAAGTATTGGTGATGTCATATCCCAGCGGTTCGTAATAAGTACGCGCTGTTGCATACGTCCAATCGACAATATACCACAACACCACGAAAACAATCAGCAATTCTGCCCACAGCCACCCGTTCGAGCGACGTTCGTTCCATATTTGTTTTAACAGTTGCATCTTCTTAAAAATTAGTTTGTTGAATGTTTCGGTTATCTCTCATTGATGGCATCCACAATATTTGTCCGTGTCACTCTCCATGCCGGAATAGCAGCACTCAATAAATTAAGTGCAAAGCAGGCAAAAAATGCGAGCAAGAACACAACCGGGTCAAACAGCAGATCCATACACATGGTCCGCAAATCCGTCACACCATTACCCATAAAGTCAATGGAAAACAGCATACTTCCCAAAAAGAAAGTTGCGCCATAACTCAGAATTAATCCGAGCACTCCACCCAACAGTGAATAAAGCATATTCTCAGAAAGTACCTGTATCATCAGTTCGCGTCTGGGCGCACCGAAAGCTTTTCGAACACCAATTTCAGAAAGGCGTTTGCGCATACGCGACAATGTCAGTCCGGAAAGGTTGACAGCAGGTACGATCAACAGAATGATTAACGTTATTATATACTGACGGACAGCCTGCTTCACAGCCGGAGGATTATTGGCTGAATATCGTTGCGCCGCCACAAAATAAGTATCCGGCTGGTCACGATAGAGCAATTCATAATCCGGATAACCTTCCATATATCTGTCCCTGAGACGTTCAGCTTCCATACGGATTGCCGGAAAGTCATCCTGAGATTTAGCCAAAATGTAGACACTCACCATTCCCATAATTCCATATTCACCCCAACTGGCGGTAAACGCATCTGTTGAACTTAAAGGAATCCAAATCTGGGCATAAGCATACCGTGCCAGTTTGGATACGGGACGCACAACTCCACAAATCATATAAGCGGAGTGATTTAAAAGGAATGTTTTTCCGACTACATCCGATGTTCCGAACAATTGCCGGGCTATATCCTCAGATATTACTGCTTTGGTTGCACCGGCATCAAAAGTAGCCTTATCAAACGGATATCCCGAAAGGAAATCGAACTTAAATACTTTCCAGAAATCATCATCCACCTGCAATACACTGCAACTAACCTTCTCTCCCGCTGGCTTGGCAGCCAGCATCGTTTCCGAGAAACTGCTGGTTATAGTAACTGCTTCAGGGGCAGCCATTTCTTTAAAACAGGCTTTCGCTGTCTTATAAGAAACAGGTCCGTTACTCTGCCAGTTCTCGTTTGTTTTATACTGAAATCCCGCATACCTGAAAATCAACATACGGTCACGATAGCTTTCCGGAGCAAAGGGTGCAATAGTAGCACGCAATGTGATCACAATCACCATAATCATAGCAATAGCCAATGCCGTACCTATGATAGAGATAGAAGAAAGTAACTTATTCTCCTTCAACAGGTGAAATGCTTGTTTGAAATAGAGTTTTATCATTGTAATCTCATTATCTTCTCATTCATTTTCATACTTATCAGAATCCCCAGCCTTTCGTGCTCACATCCGGGCATTTCAGGCCTTTATGATTGATTCTGCCTACTCCGTCACGCTTCAGAGAAGCTCTGTCTGCCTTGCCGGACAATTTGATATTTCCGACTCCATCCACTTTGGCTTTCACAGTATTGCAGTTTACATTGACATTCATATTCCCTACCCCGTCTACCATTAATTCCAACTCATCACAATGGAGCTTTTTCACCTCACAGTTTCCCACTCCATCGAGTTTGAAAGTTACATTTTTCAGTTTCAGGGTTTCTTTAGCATTGAAGTTGCCGACACCATCGATCTTTACACTCTTCAAATCAGGGGCTGTGATATAGAACGTCAGGTTCTTAACGTTTTTTACATTCTTCTGCTTATATTCGATAACCAATGTTTCTCCTTTTACCGTTACTTTTGTTTTATCGACATATTCAAAAGGACCTTCCATCCGACAGGAATAAGTATCGGACTGAGTGAAAATAATGTTACCTACCGACCGCAGATTGATAGCGGAAAATTCGCCTACTTTACAATCTTCACTCACATTTTGTGCCCAAAGCGGGCAAAGGGCTACACTTAATAATACCGCAACAGCAGTTATAAAAATATTCTTTGTCATGATTAGCTTTTTTAGAGTTTAAAAGGGGATTACTGTACCTGACGGCCATCGAAGAAACGGATAGTTCTTGAAGTCTGTTTCGCCTGTTCTTCATTATGCGTCACCATAACGATAGTTCGGCCGTCTTCCTTATTCAGCCGATGGAGAAGTTCCATGACTTCGGCACCCATCTTAGAATCCAGATTACCGGTAGGTTCATCGGCCAGAATTATCTCCGGATGACCGATAATTGCACGCGCTATGGCCACACGCTGACACTGACCACCGGAAAGCTGCGTCGGAAAGTGATTCATACGATGACTCAATCCGACTTTTTCCAGTACCTCCTTCGCCAAACACTTGCGTTCACCGCTGCTGATACGACGATAGAGTAACGGTAACTCAACGTTATCCATCACATTAAGTGAATTAATCAGATGGAAAGACTGGAATACAAAGCCCAGTGTTTTGTTACGGAAAGCCGCCAGTTGCTTATCTTTCATTCCCTCAGTGTGCGTACCGTTAATTTCAACAGTTCCTGTTGTGGGTGCATCAAGCAGTCCCATAATATTCAACAAAGTAGATTTGCCACATCCGGACGGCCCCATAATGCTTAGAAATTCTCCGCGGTCTACGGTCAGATTCACGTTTTCCAGTGCTACCGTTTCAATCTCGTCCGTACGGTAAATCTTAGAGAGAGAAGTCAATGTTATCATAACTATAAGTATTTAATTTAGATCGTTTTTATCTCATTTTCAGCTTATTCTTGTTCTTATAAGAGCTCATATCACTGACTACCACTACATCTCCCGGTTGTAAGCCACTCACCACTTCCACATATTCAAAGTTGGAATCGCCCAGCTGTACTTTACGTTTCACCAGTTCGTCATCAGATGTCCGGACAAAAAGATCATACTCACCACGTCCCACATAGAAAGAAGCGTTTGCCATCCGCATCACATCTTCCTTTACGGCATTCATCACATAAACGTCCGTTTTCAGTCCCGAACGTAAACGGTGGTTATTATCGTCTTTCAACTGCACTGTAAAAGAAATGACTCCGTTTTTAGACAGGGGTGTCACACTGCTGACCGTTCCTTCCAGTTTGTCATTGCCTATCTTTACAACCGCTTTTCCTCCGGCAGCTACCCGGTCACCGTAGGTATCGGCTATTTCACCTTCTACCTTAAAATGGCTTAAGTCTGAGATGATGGCCACCTGTCCGCCTTGCGAAATCTGAGCACCGATCTGATTATTAATGTAGGTAAGAATCGCTTTACGCGGAGACCGAATCTGGGCATCGTCCAGTGTACGCTTCATTTCGGCAAGACTTTTACGGAAGATATTGAAATCCAGTTCCTGCACTTTCAGTTCGGCAGCCGCTACTTCTTTTTCGTTCTTATATTGTTGTTGGAGCTGTTCGTATTCCAATTGTGCTACGTTATAGCTCAATTCTGCCTGACGCACTTTATCTGTTGTTCCCGCTCCCAGACTGTCCAGATAGTGTTCGTTCCGAAGTTCCACTTTCATGCGGCTCAATTTCATGGCAGAGACCTTAATCTGCATCGCCATATCGGAAAGTTTCGTCTGATTATTGACGCGAAGCTGATCCAGCTTATAGCGGCGCATCTGTTCTTCGTCAAGCAGTTTTTTATATTCCGTTTCCGTGCTCTGAAGGTCGAGTTTCAGAATCGGAGTGCCGATTTCCACACTATCCCCTCCTTTTCTGTATACCTCAACGATACGACTGTTAATGGGAGAATTGATGATTTCTTCAAATGCAGGGACTACCTTACCGGAGGCGCTGACACTAACTTCAATCATTCCCTTATCAACTGTAGAAAGTACCAGATCCTTCTTTTCCACTCCTGTCCGCATGACAGATATAAGTACGCCGATAACAACTATACCGGCCACTCCTATCGATGAATAACGGATGATCTTTTTATTGCGTTCTTTGTTACGCACTTCTTTGGGTATTTCTCTGTCCATATCTAAGTATTTACAATTTCACTTTCAGTTGTTTTACCTTTTATTATACCAAATCTATGCCAAAAGCATAATCAACTGATTAACAGAGAATAATAAAAAAGAGAAGGTGTCCGATATCGGACACCTTGTACGAATTTACCGTTCAAAAAAACATGGTGTCACTATACTGTTGTTATAGTGTCACTATCTCCTTGTAATAGTGTCACTATACCGACCGGATAGTGACACCATCGCAAAACGGTGCTATACTATTTCTTTTGAGTTTGGTTGCGGTTCTTGTTTGGCCGGTTGCGGCTCCTGCATGAGGTCTTTCCCCCAATGAGTAGTTGCCTCAATTGCTTCCCGGTCACGGATCTCTTTCGCCTTGCGGGCATAGACAATCATTCTCATGGACTGATCATAGGTGAAGTAATTCCATACCCAGTTCAACAACACCACTACTTTATTGCGTACTCCCAGAATAGAGCGCAGATGCACTACCAGCCACATTACCCAAGCAAACCATCCCTGCATCTTCACCTTGCTGAATTCCGCTACGGCACGATTACGCCCGACAGTCGCCATCGACCCCAAGTTACGATAATGAAAAGGCTTCATCTCTTTTCCTTTTTCCAGGCGAATCAGATTCTTTGCCAGCAATTCCCCTTGCTGGATGGCAACTTGTGCCAGTTGAGGATGTCCGTTCGGATAATCTTCGTCACCGGAAAGAATACATAAGTCACCAATGGCAAACACATTATTCGTTCCTTCTACCCGATTGAAGGCATCTACTTTGATACGGCCTCCACGACCGATTACGGACGTATTCATATTCCCAAAAGAAACTCCGGTCACTCCACTTACCCAAATAAAAGTACGGGTAGCAATCTCACTGCCGTCTTCAAGTGTCACCTTATGGTCACGGTAATCCGTGACACGCTTATTTAAAAGAATGTTGACTCCCATTTCACGGAGGAACTGTTCTGCATGGCTCGATGAGTCTTCGGACATTCCGGCAAGTAGCCGCGGACCCGCTTCTATCAGATAAATATGCATCAGACTGCTGGGCATATCGGGATAATCATTCGGCAATACAAATTTCTTCATTTCCGAAAGTACTCCCGCCACTTCCACTCCCGTGGCACCACCACCTACGACAACGATATTCAGCAACTCCTGCTGTTCTTGTTTGTTGGAGCAGGTCACAGCACGCTCCAAGTTGGCGAGAAGCGCATTTCTGAGCCCCATAGCTTCGGACACGTTTTTCATTGGCATGGCCTCCTCTTCGATATGTTTATTACCGAAGAAATTGGTCGTCGTACCTGCGGCAAGAACCAGATAGTCGTATTCCGCCTTCCCTATGGAAGTCTGTATCATGTTCTTTTCGGGGAAAACAGCACGTACTTCCGCCATACGGAAATAAAAATCTTTCCGATGCTGGAATATCTTGCGGAAGGGGAAGGAAATGGAAGTCGGTTCCATACCTGCCGAGGCCACCTGATAAATTAACGGAGGGAACTGATGATAGTTGTTCTTATCTATCAACACAACTTGAAAGCCTGATTTTTTCAGCTTATTAGCCAACTTCAAGCCACCGAAACCACCGCCTACAATGACGACCCGTTTCTTACTGTCCTTTGCAATATTTAGACTCATATATTAATCATGTTTTATCATACATAATAACACATGAGTATGGCATAAAGTTTTCTAACGCAGACGCAAACGATCTCCTACCTCCGGAATATATTCTCCGTCCTTACGATTCATCTTGTACAGATTCTTGAGACGGATACCATATTTCTGCGAGATGGCATGCATAGAATCGCCATCTTTCACAATATATACAGTATGAGGCTTGGATGCTTTCTTCTTTTTGCTCTTCAGATAGATGATATCTCCGGCTACTAAAGTATAATCACGCTGCAAGTCGTTATACTTCACCAACTTCTTCCAGCTGATATCAAATTCCTTACCTAAATCCTTGAAAGTATCCCCACTACGGGCTACGATATAGGCGATATCATTGGCGATATACACCGGATGCGGACTCAGCAGCCAAGGGTTCTTTCGCAACTTACGTTCCGAGTAGACACCTTTGCTGTCATATTTATACAGGTCGTAATCTTCGATAATCGTAATCAGTCGATTGGCATAGGAAGGGTCTGTGGCGTATCCTGCCTTTTTTAATCCGCGTGCCCATCCTTTGTAATCGGTGATATCGAGTTTGAAAAGGAAGGCATAACGGGCACCCCTTTTCAGAAAGTCGGAATGGTCTTCGTACGATTCGCGGGGATGCTTGTAGGCACGGAAACATTCATTGCGGGCATCGTCATCATGACGTACCGAACGTCCGCGCCAACTGCCGCCACACTTAATACCGAAATGATTATTACTCTTGCGTGCCAACTGGCTGTTTCCGGCTCCGCTTTCAAGCAATCCCTGTGCCAGAGTGATGCTTGCGGGAATTTTGTGAAGCTTCATCTGCTCCACAGCCAAGTCACTATACTTATTTATATATTCTACATAACGTGCATTCCGTCTTTGTGCCTGTACTCCTACGGCAAAGAAGATAATGGCAGTTAGAAAGACTAGTCTATACAATTTGTTCTCCATTTTAACTTATATGTGGATTATCGGACACAAAAATCTGAAAAATAATTGGGATTATCAATCTCTTTTCTAACTTTGTAACATTAATAATGTAGAACTAACCTATTTACCGATATGAAGGACCTCACAATTACCGCTATAATCAAAGTATATCAATACGATGAACTGAACGAAGCTGACCGGTCATTAATGAAAACAGCCATGGAAGCAACCGCCCGCAGCTACGCTCCTTATTCGCATTTCTCAGTAGGCGCCGCCGCACTGCTGAACAACGGAACCATTGTGACGGGAACCAATCAGGAGAACGCAGCTTACCCGTCGGGACTTTGTGCGGAACGTACTACCCTGTTCTATGCCAACTCGCAGTATCCCGACCAACCGGTAAATACCCTCGCTATCGCAGCAAGAACCGAAAAGGACTTTATAGAAACTCCTATTCCTCCTTGTGGCGCCTGCCGCCAAGTGATTCTGGAAACGGAAAAACGTTACGGCCAGCCTATCCGTATTCTGCTATACGGCAGAGAATGTATCTACGAAGTAAAAAGTATCGGCGATTTACTACCGCTGTCATTTGACGCATCAGCCATGGAGGAATAAATTATGTTACAACAGTATCACACCAAACTAAAAGGAACACTCGCTCTCACAGATTCTTATCTGACAGAGAAAGCTTTGCAAAAAGAAAAAGGACTCTATAAGTTTATATGGGTCCGCCAAGGAAGCATTACAGTAGAAATCGACCATCAAGAGATGGTACTTTCAAAAGACGACGTTATCTCACTGACTCATCTGCAGCATCTTGAATTTAAGTCCATAGATGGTGAATATATGACTTTGCTGTTCAACAGCAACTTCTATTGTATCTATGGAAACGACCACGAAGTGTCGTGCAGCGGCTTCCTTTTCAACGGTTCGTCCCACCTTGTCCGCTTCACACTGAACGAAGCAGAGCGCCGGCAACTGGACCAGATTACCGAAGCCATGGAAAACGAGTTCACCGTTTCCGACAGCCTGCAGGAAGAAATGCTGCGTATCCTGCTGAAGCGTTTCATCATCCAATGCACCCGAATCGCCCGTCAACGACTGGATATCACGCGCGAAAAAGAATCCGGCTTCGAGATTGTCCGCCAGTATTACAATCTGGTAGACGAGCATTACCGGACCAAAAAACAGGTACAGGACTATGCCGATATGCTTCACAAGTCACCGAAGACACTTTCGAACATTTTCTCAACATGTAAGCTGCCTTCTCCGCTAAGAGTCATCCACGAACGGGTGGAAGCGGAAGCCAAACGCCTCCTGCTCTACAGCAATAAGAGTGCGAAAGAAATTGCCGATATCCTGGGATTTGAAGACCAGGCTTCTTTCAGCCGTTTTTTCAAAAACATGACAGGACAGAGTGCCGTACAGTTCAGAAATACGGAAGTTGGGAAGAATTGATAAGTGAAGCGGAAGTATTGCCATTTCGGGGGTATGCAGAAAGCACGACCTTTGCGGTATAAAGTTAAACCCATAAAAAGACCGCAAAATGAAAGAGAAATTTATTGCTTTGCTTACCTTCACTTCCAGCTTGAAGAATTTCGGAATTAAGTTTATCCGTGTAGCTATCTTAGTCGTATTCGTATGGATCGGTGGACTGAAATATTTCCACTACGAAGCCGACGGAATTGTTCCTTTTGTAGCCAACAGTCCCTTCATGAGCTTCTTCTATGCAAAAGATGCTCCTGAATACAAAGACCACAAAAATCCGGAAGGAGCCTTCGTTCCGGAAAACCGCGCCTGGCACGAAGCCAATCGCACTTATACTTTCTCCTATGGATTAGGAGCGCTCATCATGAGTATCGGCATTCTGGTATTCCTGGGCATTTTCTTCCCGAAAGTAGCGCTGGTAGGTGACACGCTCGCCATCATTATGACGTTAGGCACACTATCCTTTCTTGTCACCACGCCCGAAGTCTGGGTTCCGAATCTGGGTGGAGATGAATTTGGCTTCCCGCTATTGTCCGGTGCCGGAAGACTGGTTATCAAAGATATCGTTATTCTCGCAGGAGCCGTAGTGCTTCTTTCAGACTCGTCACAACGCGTACTCAAAACACTGAAAAAAAGCTGATTCTGTCCGCTACGGACACCTTTGCTTCCCGGATATGGCGCAAAACAAATATACTCTTCATGTGTTATAATAGCTGAGTATAAATCGTTAATGAAAGGAAGTTATGAAACAATATGATGCAATTATTATAGGGTTCGGCAAGGCAGGAAAAACACTGGCTGCCGAACTTTCCAACAGAGGATGGCAGGTCGCTGTCGTCGAACAGTCCGATGAAATGTACGGAGGGGCTTGCCCTAACGTAGCCTGTATACCAACCAAAACTTTGATTCACGAATCAGAGATTTCCACCCTGCTTTATCACAATGATTTTGATAAGCAGAGTAACATGTATAGGCAGGCGATTGCCAGAAAAAACAAACTTACCTCTTTTTTAAGAGAAAATAACTACGAGAAATTAAGCAAACGCCCTAATGTGACTATTTACACAGGTAAAGGGTCTCTCGTTTCAGCCAATACGGTGAAAGTTGCTCTTCCCGAAGAAGAAATCGAACTGCAGGGAAAAGAGATTTTTATCAATACCGGCTCTACACCTATTATTCCCAATATAGAGGGGATTCAGCAAAGTCGAAATGTGTACACCAGTACCACTCTTCTGGAGTTGGATATTCTGCCAAAGCACCTGATTATTGTAGGCGGAGGCTATATCGGACTGGAGTTTGCTTCGATGTACGCTGGCTTCGGAAGTAAAGTGACTCTTCTCGAAGCAGGAAACAGATTCATGCCCCGCAATGATTCGGATATTGCGAAAAGCGTTCGGGAAGTGATGGAGAAGAAAGGAGTCGAGATTCGTCTGAATGTCCGTACTCAATCGATCCATGATACGCACGACGGGGTAACTCTGACTTATTCGGATACTTCGGACGGCACTCCTTACTTTGTAGACGGTGATGCGATCCTTATTGCCACAGGCCGCAAACCAATGATTGAAGGACTGAACCTGCAAGCAGCCGGTGTAGAAGTCGATGCGCACGGGGCAATTGTAGTCAATGACCAATTACATACCAATGCCCCTCATATATGGGCAATGGGAGATGTAAAAGGAGGAGCGCAATTTACCTATGTCTCACTGGATGATTTTCGTATTATCCGGGATCAGCTTTTCGGGGACAAGAAACGTGACATCAACGACAGGGATCCTCTGCCTTATGCTGTATTTATCGATCCGCCATTGGCACATATCGGAATTACGGAAGAGGAGGCACTGAGAAAAGGGTATTCTTTTAAAGTCTCCCGACTGCCGGCAACCTCCGTTGTCCGTTCGCGTACCTTGCAACAGACTGATGGGATGCTAAAGGCTATTATCAATAGCCATAGCGGTAAGATTATGGGATGTACCATGTTCTGTACCGATGCTCCGGAACTGATCAATATGGTTGCAATGGCTATGAAGACGGGACAGACTTCTACGTTCCTGCGTGACTTCATCTTCACACATCCGAGTATGAGCGAGGGGTTGAATCAATTATTTGACGTATAATGTAAAGGGAGGGACTAAAACGTGCAGGAATACGTTAATAACCTTATTATGTCTTTCCACTAATCTGAGCCTATTTTTATGGCAATAACAGTTATCCCCAGTCGCACATTTGAGTAATACTTAGATGTACGACTGGGGAAAATGATTTATGCAAGAAAAACAAGAAAGACCGGCATTAAACACTCAAATGAATCAAATACTCATATCTATCATTTAAAACAGACTCAAAACAGAGCCTCTGAATCGAGTAAACAGAGCCTCTGAATGGACTAAACAAAGCCTCTGATTCAACCGAACAGAACCTCTGAAATACATCTTTTTTAGCTAAAAAACGGTGATATATAAAAGAAAGTACTATCTTTGCACCCAAGTTAAACTATATACTTACCACAATGAGAATTTCTAAGTAAGACAACACTTCTAGTAAACATCACTTTTCATCCATGCTTTTTCTTTATCGTTAAGCATCACGAAATTCGTGTTGTTTAGCCAGTATTGTGTTTGTCGTTCCCTTGTCCCGTGATTATCCTCACCCAGTTTTCAACCTCAAACCCAATAGACCATCATGCCTATTAGTATTCAACAAATCAGCTATATCCATCCGGATAAAGAAGTATTATTCAGTGACCTTAACTTTGCCATCAGTAAAGGGCAGAAGTTAGGATTAGTCGGCAACAACGGCTGTGGCAAATCTACCCTGCTGCAAATTATTGCCGGACAATTAGCACCCTCTTCCGGCGTCATCGTCCGACCGGACGACCTCTATTATATTCCCCAACATTTCGGGCAATATGATTCGTTGACCATCGCGCAAGCCTTACAGATAGACCATAAGCAGAAAGCACTACATGCTATCCTTGCGGGAGATGCCTCAATCGAAAATTTCAGCATATTGAACGACGACTGGAATATAGAAGAACGTTCCGTCGCCGCCCTCGATTCGTGGGGATTGGGCCAATTCCCACTATCCTACCCAATGAATCTGCTCAGCGGAGGAGAAAAGACACGCGTATTCCTCGCAGGTATGGACATTCATAATCCATCCGTCATACTGATGGATGAACCGACCAATCATCTCGATTCGTCAGGCAGACAACGTCTGTATGACTGGGTGGAAAAATGGCGTTCCACGCTGTTGGTAGTAAGCCATGACCGTACACTGCTGAATCTTCTTCCCGAAATATGTGAACTGGAAAAGCATCAGATCAGCTATTACGGTGGAAACTATGAATTTTACAAAGAACAAAAAACACTGATGCAAGAAGCCCTGCAACAACGCATCGAAGAAAAAGAAAAAGCGCTCCGCACCGCCCGCAAGGTAGCCCGCGAAACAGCTGAACGGAGGGATAAACAGAATGTACGTGGTGAAAAAAGAAACCTGAAAAAAGGTGTTCCGCGTATTGTACTGAACGGTTTGCAAAGCAAATCGGAAAAGAGCACTGCCAAACTAACCGGTGCCCATCAGGAGAAAGCCGAGAAGTTAACTGACGAGCGTAACCAACTCCGAAGTTCACTCTCGCCGACAGCTGCACTAAAGACTGACTTTAACAATTCCGGACTTCATACCGGTAAAATACTGGTTACGGCAGAGGAGATTAACTTCGGTTATCATCCCGATCAGCCACAACTTTGGCAAGCTCCTCTCAGCTTCCAGCTGAAAAGCGGGGACCGCCTTCGTATAGAAGGAGGCAACGGCAGCGGAAAAACAACTCTGCTGAAAATCATAACCGGACAACTTCAACCACTGAAAGGCACGCTCATACAGGCAAATTTCACCTATGTATATCTGAATCAGGAATATTCGATCATCAATGATCGAAACAGTATTTTGGAACAAGCCTATGCCTTCAATGGCCGCAACCTGCCGGAGCACGAAATAAAGATTATTCTGAACCGATATTTATTTCCGGCTTCCGAATGGGATAAATCTTGCCGGAAGCTAAGCGGCGGAGAGAAAATGAGACTTGCCTTTTGTTGCCTGATGATCAGTAATAATATGCCCGATATGTTTATACTGGACGAACCGACCAATAACCTGGATATACAAAGCATCGAAATTATTACTGCTACCATCAAAAACTATGCAGGTACTGTGATAGCCATCTCACACGATAATTATTTCATTCAGGAGATTGGAGTGGAACAAAGTATATTTTTAAGTTAATCTATTCATATTTTATCCGGTAAACCCTACATATATCGATACAGTTTTTATAACTTCGCAGCGCGAAGAAAATAGAAAAATATAAAATGAATCAAACAGCTGAATCCCTGTGGTTTGTCTTTTACAAAGACGAACTACTACTTGAAAAGGAGGGGAACGGTACATTTGCCATTCCCTGCGGAGAAATTCCTCTTATCCTGATCAAAGACAAGACTACAGTACACAATATCACCACACTGGAAGGAAGAAACTGCAAAGCTTATTCCGTATCCCAACCTATTGAAGAGACAGAGCAATATGCAATGATAGGGCTTCGCGCTTCTTACGAATACCTTCCGCTGGGACATTATCAGGCAGCAGGCAAAGCCCACGAAATACTGCATTGGGACAGAAACAGTCTGTTCTGCTCGGCTTGCGGCACTCCGATGGAACAAAAGGAATCTATCATGAAACGCTGTCCGAACTGTGGCCGTGAAGTGTATCCGGCTATCTCGACAGCCATCCTTGTTTTAGTGCGCAAAGGCGACTCCATACTTCTCGTTCATGCCCGCAACTTTAAAGGCAGATTCAACAGCCTTGTAGCCGGATTCCTCGAAACAGGCGAAACACTGGAAGAATGTGTAGCCCGCGAAGTGAAAGAGGAAACCGGACTGGACGTGAAGAATATCACTTATTTCGGCAACCAGCCCTGGCCCTACCCCAGCGGATTAATGGTAGGATTCATTGCCGATTATGCCGGAGGAGAAATCAAATTGCAAGAAGAGGAATTAAGCTCCGGTGATTTCTATACAAGAGATAATTTGCCGGAACTTCCACGAAAGTTGAGCCTGGCACGGAAAATGATCGACTGGTGGCTGGAATGCTCCCATAAATAAACAGACATGGAGAACATCATCAAAGGAATCCGCCGATATTATCCGGTATCTGACAGCTCACTGGAAATGCTTTTCAGCCACATGAAAAAGCTGGAATTGCCAAAGAAACACTTACTGATACACGGCGGAGTATCAGATCGTCACGTCTACTTTATTGAGAAAGGATTTTGCCGCTCCTATTGCCTGCGTGACGGTGAAGAAATCACGATCTGGTTCTCACGCGAAGGCGATATCACTTTTGCGATGAAAGACTTATACCACAACCAACCGGGATACGAATATGTAGAATTACTGGAAGATTGTAAACTATATGCCATACGCATTGATGAATTAAATCAGATTTATGAAACAAATATCGAGATTGCCAACTGGGGACGCGTTATCCATCAGGAATGTCTGCTCTACATGGACATACACCACATAAACCGACTATATCTACCGGCCAAAGAACGCTACGAACAACTTCTACGCGAACAGCCGGATGTAATTCACCGTGCCCAACTGGGATATATAGCTTCCTTTCTTGGGATGACTCCACAACATTTAAGCCGCCTGCGCTCCGAATCCTGAGTTCTTTTTAATCTATGTGAATTTTTATATCACAGAAAAACTGTACTTTTACAGCCGAATACAAAAAAGAAACAGATAAACGTCGTGATCAACACATTAACATCTTTACGAATATTCTTTGCCTTGATGGTATTCGGAGCACATTGCTATGTTCTGGATACAAGTTTCGATGCCCACTTCTTTAAAGAAGGATTTGTTGGAGTCAGTTTCTTTTTTGTCCTCAGCGGGTTTATTATTGCCTACAATTATCAGGAAAAACTGCTGACAAAAACGACTACTAAACGCACGTTCTGGGTAGCACGCATTGCCCGCATTTATCCCCTGCATCTACTTACACTATTAATAGCCGCATGTATAGGAGGATATGTTCAATATAGCGATACGACGGACTGGATCAAACACTTTGTCGCCTCTACCTTTCTGTTACAACCCTTCTTCCCCTCTGCCGATTATTTCTTCTCTTTCAACAGTCCTTCATGGAGTTTGGGGTGCGAACAGTTATTTTATTTCTGCTTTCCTTTCGTGATTCCTTTCTTAAACAGCAGGCGAAAACTATTGGTTATACTCTCAATCTGTCTTCCGGTCATGCTGGCAGGTATGTATCTGACTGCCGACGAACAAATCAAGGCATATTGGTATGTCAATCCCATCACCCGCCTGCCGGACTTTTTTGTGGGAGTATTACTTTATCAGATCTATCAGGCATTACATAATAAAAAGATTTCTTATTCCACGGGAACATTGTCAGAAGTAGCATCCGTCGCTTTATTTCTTCTTTTTTATCTTTGTGCCGCAGATATACCTAAAGTATACCGTTATTCTTGCTATTACTGGTTACCTGTTTCTCTGATGATACTGATCTTTGCCTTTCAGAAGGGAGGTATATCCCGGCTATTATCCAATCGGTTTCTGATAATAGGTGGAGAAATCAGCTATAGTTTCTACCTGATACATTTGTTTATTATACTCACATATACGAAAATGGCAGCGCTCTATCAATGGCAGGTGTCGTGGATGATCAGTGTTCCCCTTATTTTCGGTATCACCATTACACTTAGTTTACTTTCTTACTATTATTTCGAAAAGCCCGCCAATAAATGGGTAAAACGAATACTAACTAAAAAACAATCATAAATCAGCCCCATGGAATTATTAAAAAAGACACCACGAATTGAAGTAGTAGATGCCCTCAGAGGATTTGCAGTTATGGCCATCCTCTTGGTACACAATCTGGAACATTTCATTTTCCCTGTTTATCCGGAGAGTTCTCCCGAATGGCTTAGCGTTTTAGATGCCGGAGTGTTTAATGCAATATTCTCATTGTTTGCCGGAAAATCTTATGCCATATTCGCCTTGCTTTTCGGATTTACTTTCTATATCCAATCGCATAATCAGCAGTTGAAAGGAAAAGATTTCGGCTACCGTTTTTTATGGAGACTGGTTTTACTTGCCGGTTTTGCCACTCTTAACGCGGCTTTCTTTCCGGCTGGAGATGTTTTGCTTCTGTTTGTTGTTGTCGGTATCATACTATTTATTGTACGCAAATGGAGCGATAAGGCTATTTTAATCACCGCTATCTTATTCTCATTACAGCCTATTGAATGGTTCCATTATATAATGAGTCTGTTCAATCCTGCCTATACCCTGCCCGATCTGAATGTCGGAGCCATGTATAGCGAAGTGGCAGATTACACCAAAAACGGAACTTTTTGGGAATTCCTCATTGGCAATGTCACATTAGGACAGAAAGCGAGCTTGTTCTGGGCCATTGGTGCCGGACGTTTCTTACAGACTGCCGGACTTTTCCTGTTCGGTCTGTACATCGGACGCAAAGAACTGTTCGTCACTTCAGAGTCTCATCTGAAATTCTGGACCAAAGCACTGATCATTGCAGCTATCAGTTTCGCTCCGCTTTACTCTTTGAAAGAGCAGATCATGCAAAGTGACAGCAGCCTGATTCAACAGACCGTAGGGACAGCTTTCGATATGTGGCAGAAATTCGCATTCACCATTGTACTGATTGCCTCCTTCATCTTACTTTATCAGAAGGCTAAGTTCCAGAAAACCGTTTCCAACCTGCGCTTTTACGGAAAAATGAGTCTGACTAACTACATCACACAATCTATTATGGGAGCTATCATCTACTTCCCATTCGGATTTTATCTAGCTCCCTATTGCGGATATACGCTCAGTCTGATTATCGGAATCATTCTGTTCCTATTGCAGGTACAGTTCTGTAAATGGTGGCTGTCGAAGCACAAACAAGGACCATTGGAAACCATCTGGCACAAATGGACTTGGTTGGGAGCTAAGAAATAATGAAGAAAGCAGGCCACGAAGTACACACAAACTACAAACGAACAACTTATGAAAATGAAACGTTACGTATCACTCTAAAGCATCAACAAAACCGTGTATCCCCGTAGCCTGCATGTTTAAATTGAGATGATTTAGATAGAACAAGATTTCCATAAGAAGGATTAGCAAGGGAACTTAAAGAATGCAAAGGAAATGAAAGACCGATGAAAAGGCGGTTACATAAAAGAAACGCCTCCATAATCTTCGAGACTATGGAGGCGTTATTTATTATTTCTCTATTCTGAAATATCAGAAGAAGAACGGAATCAAATACCTAATGACTTCTTCACTGCTTCAATCTTTTCCATTGCAGCAGCATCAGCAGAAGCGAAACAGTTGCGACAACCCATTTCTCCTTGTACTTCCATATAGAATTTGATCTTCGGTTCTGTTCCCGACGGGCGAACTGAAACTTTGCTTCCATCTTCAGTGAAGTATTGGAGCACATTAGATGTTTCCGGCATATCAAGGTCAGTCACCTTGCCTTCTGCATCTGTCTGTTTCAGCGTCTTATAGTCTTTGCTCAAAATCACCTTGGAGCCACCCAGTTCTTTCGGAGGATTAGCACGGAAGTTTTCCATCATAGCTTTGATTTCTTCAGCACCGCTCTTGCCCGGTTTCACTACGTTCACTGTGAATTCTTTGGAGAATCCATATTCTACGTAGATATCCAGCAACAACTGGTACAATGACTTACCGTTATCTTTTGCCCATGCAGCTACTTCTGCAATCAGACAGCAAGCTGATACGGCATCTTTATCACGTACGAAGTCTTCGGCAAGGAAGCCGTAACTCTCTTCACCACCACCGATATATTTCTTTTTGCCTTCACGCAGACGGATTTCACGTGCGATCCACTTGAATCCGGTGTAGCAGTCGAGCATTTCGATGTTATTCTTATCAGCAATCTTCTTGATAAGTTCGGTAGTAACGATAGTCTTCACACAGAACTCATTACCCTTGATCTTACCCAATTGTTTGTACTGAGTCAGAATATAGTAAAGATACATCATACAAGTCTGGTTACCGTTGATCAGTACCCATTCTCCCTTGTCGTCCTTGCAGGCGATACCTACACGGTCGGCATCCGGATCGGAAGCCATCACAAGATCGGCATCAATTTCTTTAGCCAGATTGACAGCCATAGAAAGCGCTTCGGCATTTTCCGGATTCGGAGATATTACTGTCGGGAAGTTACCGTCTTTGATCATCTGTTCGGGAACAGTAAATACATTTTCGAATCCCCACATCTTCAAAGCACGCGGAATCAAC
>OKZQ01000296.1_pt1 | contig 18589 bp, 8 predicted proteins | sample 1608261 | NCBI WGS metagenome assembly OKZQ01 (sample SAMN02674792, study PRJEB24791) | human gut metagenome, SKBSTL006 | isolation source: stool | host: Homo sapiens | place: USA
CTCTTCCGATCTTATGTAGGTACACACCGCCATGCATCCAACGGTGATCAGCCTTATGAATTCACTTATATGTTCAAATTTGGTATGGATATTCCGAAGGGAGCTACCAGCGTAATCTTGCCCCGAAATGAGAAAGTGGTTTTGTTTGCTGCTACTCTGGTTGCCGAAAATGAACCGGCTACAACCGTTGCCGGCACTCTTTTCCGCACCAATAACGTAGGTAATGCAGCTACTGCCGGAAATGATGAAGAAGCAGTACGCGAAAATATCCTGAAAAGAGCTAAAATCATTGCTTGCTCCGGATATACCAACGACGAAGAAAAACCGGACTTCCTGCTGGATGGTAAAACGGATACAAAGTGGTGTGACGTTTCGCAGACTCCGAACTACGTAGACTTCGATCTGGGTGAAGCACAAAACATCAGTGGTTGGAAGATGGTGAACGCCGGACAGGAAAGTCACTCATACATCACCAATGGTTGCTTCCTGCAAGGTAAAATGAACCCGGGCGATGAATGGACGACTCTGGATGCTATCGACGGTAACCATGCAAATGTCGTTTCACGTCCGCTGAACTATGACGGAAAGGTACGTTACATCCGTCTGCTTGTGACTCGTCCTACACAGAGCACCGGAGGCAGAGATACACGTATCTACGAACTGGAAGTTTATAAATAAACAGAAAACTGTAAATTCAATGACAATAGTGGCTGATAGTTGGAATACTGTCAGTCACTATTATCTTTTTTCACTACCTTTGTTCATTATGAAAACACATTCAGCATTAACTATTCTTTGTCTATTATGCACCATCCATTGCATAGCAACTCCACAAAAAGCCGTAAGCGATACTCTTTTGTCAGCCCGGTTCAACCGGTATGCCCGTGAAAATCCGATAGAGAAATTATATCTGCATCAAGACCGTACCAACTATTATGCCGGAGAAACCATTTGGTTTAAAGTGTATCAAACACTCTCTTCCTCAGCAACCGAAGCCAGCAGGATTGTATACATAGATCTGTCAAATAGTAAAGGAGATATTGTAAAACAAGTCAAGTATCCTTTGGCAGACGGAGCAGCCTCCGGTAGCTTTTCGATCCCAGAACATCTACACGCCGGCCATTATCAACTTCGTGCCTATACCCGATGGATGCAGAATTTTGATCCGGAGTTTTTCTTCCATCGTGAACTAACGATTTATGGAGATTCAGAAAAAGACAACATTCCCCAGCAGACAACAAAATTTAAACTGAGATTCTTCCCGGAAGGAGGAAATCTAATCAATGGACTCACCTCCCGAATAGCATTCGAAGTAGTGGATGCCAACACCGGAAAAGGGGTTCAAACAGAAGGGGTCATACTGAATGCCCATGGAGACAGTATCCGTAAATTTGCTACCAGTCACTTGGGCAAAGGAAGTTTCTTTTTCATCCCACAGAAAAAAGAAAAATACATTGCCCGTCTGGCAGGAGATAACACAGACTTTAAAATACCTTCGATAAGCGAGCAGGGGTTTGTAATCACTGTTAAACACCTGAAAGAAGCATTACGTATCTTATTGACTCAAAAGATTGGCCCTTCAACCAAAAACTCGGTTTATTCACTTATCCTCCATCAAGAAGGACGGTTGATTGCCATACTACCCGTCGATGGTTCGCAACCGCGTACACTTTTCGATTTGCCTTTAGATAAACTTCCTACGGGCGTCTTCACACTAACCCTGATCGATGAAGACTATCATGCCTATTGTGAAAGGCTGGTATTTACTCACTTTCCCGAAACACTCAACCTAAAACTTTCATCTACTATTTCGGTACAAGAAGGACATCGAAAAATGTCGGTGAATATCCGTAGTACTGATAAGAAAGGAATTCCCCAACCGGGTTCTTTCTCGCTGGCAGTTGCACAAACTTTTTTAGAGCAACCAACGATCCGTGACAACTTCAGTACCTACTTATTTCTTAGTAGCAACCTGAAAGGGCAAACGGAACAACCATTAAGCTACTGGAATCCGGAAGATACTGAAAGCCTGTCTAAAATAGAACTGCTATTGCTGACACAAGGATGGCGACGCTACTCACTTGAAGTTTTCAACCAGCCCGACAATCTCCCCCGATATCCTATGGAACAATCTCTCATCCTATCAGGAAAAGTGGAAAATATAAATAAACAGAAGGCTAAATCTGTTGAACTTCAGGCTATCCTACGTCAAGATTCACTCAAACAATTTATTACCTGTCCGTTGGATGGACAAAAACGTTTCAGCCTATCGGGAATCTCTTTTGAAGGAACAAAGGAAGTCATGCTCTCAGCCACCGACAAGAATGGGAAAACCTATCCGATCAAACTTGATGATTCCATTCCGGTTCCATCGGTGAAATATATGCCTTCTCCTTTTGCACCTGATAGTTCTTTTCATGTACAATGGGATATTACCAAGTCCTACATCCCCCAAAAGGAGATTGACAAACAGCTATTCGAATTAGGAGAAGTGAAAGTAACCGCACGAAAAAAAGATCCGATTGAAAAGCGGCGTCCTTATAGTGAAGGATTCGTGAAAACAAGTACTCAAGTGAAAGCAAGCAACAGTTTTGGAGATGTCCGTCAATTACTGAGAACAGTGCCCGGCATCACCATGGTTCCTAATCCGGATAAAACAAAGAGTAACTTACAGTATGCCCACATCAACGGACTTCCCGGAGGAACAGTAGCTGTCTTGGTACTGGATGGGTATATTGCCAAAGATCCTGAAGTTGTATATAGCATGGAGGCATCCAGAATCGAACGGGTAGAAGTCCTGCAACAGACGTCCACTCAGTTCGGAGGATTTAGCAGTTATGGAGGCACTATCGTATTATATAGCCGTCCGATACAAGGAGAAGTTATAGCAACGAATAATAAAATCTGCCAGTGGATAGGTTATAACCAGACAAAAGAATTTTATACTCCTACTCTTTCCGATCATTCATTCTTCGAACATTCGGAACAAAGAAATACACTGTACTGGAATCCTACAGTAAAAACCGACAAGGAAGGTAGAGCACAAGTATCCTTCTTTCTAAACGATCAGGAGGACGGAGAATACGTGATTCATTGTGAAGGCTACTCGGAAGAGGGATTGATTGGTACGGACTTCCGGGTTACAGAGGTGCCGGAACACCCTTGACAGCCACTTCATGCTTAAACCGACACTAACTTAAGTAGAACAGGCAGGTAACATAACATCTCTTGGAAAGAAAAAAGGGTTGTATCCAAGCAAAACAAGCTTTTGATACAACCCTTGATAATAAACCCTAATTATATACCGGTTCTTATTACTTCTGCATTTTATCCATTAATACCTTCATCCAATAACCACCGATCACGGAACGTGCCTTGAAACCGACAAACTTACCGCTATCGGTATGATGCCAGTCGCTCAGCGGAACACGTGATACGGTTTCATTAGCATACTTATATACCGGAGAAATAAATTTCTCGAAAGTAGCCTTATCAGAAGACATGGCAGCAGTCCACATAATCCAGTCGGATTTAGTATATTCCTTGCGGGAATCCAACGGAAGTCCATAAGGGTTTTGCAGTTTGGTCTGATAATAAGAAATTTCTTTCTCAATCACATTATTGGGGAAAAGGTTCAGATTCCACATCTTGTCCCAAACCATATTGTACTTCTGGCTCCAGGTATTCTCACGGTCGAATGCCAGACGATAATGATCACCCTCACGAGCCATTTGTTCCCATTTGGTAGCCATTGCTTTGGCTTTGGCAGCATATCGGTCGGCTACATCATCCATACCGAGCATACGGGCCATTTCACTGTAGGCAGCTACACCCATGATCGCTTTTACCGAAAGGTTGGCGTTATGTGCCCAGTGTCCGGCAAAGTCATCAGTACAGAGTTGGTTCTCGGGATCTTGTCCGTATTCCGCCAGATAATCAGTCCAAATGGTCAGTAAATCCCAATACTTCTTAGCATAGTCGGCGTTACCTTCTACCTTGGCAATAGCAGCAGCCAGGACTACCATATTTCCGCCTTCTTCAATCGGCATGTCACCACCGTATACCTGTCCGTTAGCAATAGGATAAGTTCCCAGGTCGTGAGCCGGGAAAGGCTTGTTCCAACGTCCGCTGGCACTATATTCAAAGATACTGGTCATCATGCCTTTCTGCAATTCGGGGTTATAAGCCAGGAAGAGCGGAGCAGACGGATAAGTCAGGTCGACAGTATTGATACAACCGTTACTATTGTTCTCTTTAGAGAAGAAGAGCAAGTTACCATCCGCATCCTTGAACAGCTTATGGGCGGCAATCACCTGACGGTAAGCCAATGCACACAGTTCAGAGTATTCTTTGCCACCTGCTTTTTCTGCATCGTTCAGAATCATTTCGTCGTAAGCACGGCAACGTTCCATGACAGACGCATAGTTTGCTTTGGCACGCTCAAAGGCATCGAAGATGCTTACCTTACCATCATGCTTCCAGTAGGCCATACGAGGTTGATAGAAGTATTCGATAGCATAAATATCATCGTAACCCAACATCAGGAAGCCGGATTTGCCATCGGTACCTACTTCACCCAGATCGTCAGTATAGGCCATAGCCGGCATCTGGTCGGCACGACGGGTCACGCACTCGGCTTGTGTAGGCAACAAAGAACCCTTGGTAGCAAACTCGTTCTTCATACCATAATAGTTACCCAGGCTGACAGCTGTATTGGCACCTATATTTCCTGCCAGATAAGCATATCCCCAATCAATACAGATACCGTCTCCTTTTCGTGCGAGGATAGGCTGGTCGATAGTCCCTGCCTGTACATAATTGATACCGTTACGGCGGATCACTTTCGAACGGGTAGGTTGCGTCAGTTCATTGATGGCAAGCTGCGGAGTGGTCTCCACATACATCTGCACATCATGTTGCTTTTTGTCCAGCGAACGAACGCGGTAAGAAATATAATTAACGGGAGTAGACAACAAATCGAGGTCGTCCATCATCAAAGGTGCGGTAAACACCAGGTCCAGTTCCACCGGACCGCAAGTAAACGTGTAGTAAGTTTGTGTGGGGAGTACGCTTACCGATTTCTGGACGGCTGCCGTCTCAAAACCTGTCGTCTGTTTGTTCAGACGATAAAGGCCGAAATCTACATAAGCACCTCCTGTTGTGTTGTGACAGTGTGCGGCAAGTACGTTTTTTCCTTTTTGCAGCTTCTTCTTGGCTGCATCCGATAGTTCGAGTAATACGTCGTTGTTCCATGAATAGTCTGTAGCAACCAGCTTTTCACCATTCAGGTAGAGTTCGAATACATCGTCGTGCGAATATTTCAGATAGATGGTTTCTCCGTTCATATCATCGTTAATCTGGAAATCGCGGCGAACCCAGATGTCCGGAGTAGTCCAGCGAGTATGGACACGAGGCATATCGGGAGTACCGAAAGCACCTTGTCCCTCTTTCCATCCGGCAGCATTGAACGAAAGGGCGTTCCATCCCGCAGCCGGCTCATCGAAAGTATAACTCCCCTGCCAGGTATCGGTATCGGTCATGGGTACAAGGGTTTCAAGATTCAATTTATCTTTCCCCATAAAGCGGTAAGTCTTCCCGTCTACACGGATAGCACCCAACAAAGGATGTTCCGTTCCGGTCCAGTGCATAGTGCTGCTTTCGTTCAGCGCATCTGTGGGCGACCAGATGGACAGATAGGGGTCGGAAGTGATGAGAGGCACCGCCGGCGCACGCAAAGCAACATTTCTACTTGCCTTATACAGGTCGGCTGCCTGCGCATTGCACAGCATACCGACTGCTAAAGCCATTGTGAATAGTTTTTTCATTATTTTATTTATTAGTATGTTTCAATCTAAATAGTATCCTTCAACAATCTTTACCTTAATCAAAAACCTGTGTACCTATCGACACCCTACTCTAATCACTTATTTAAAGAATTGCATATCTTTGTATTGATAGCTTTCACCTGAGCTTCATTCACCTTAATCACTTTACGGTCGTATGTCATCAGTCCGTTCACCTCCATTTCTACATCCGTAGTCTGTGTATAGACAGCAGCTGAGAAACCTCTTGAAATCAACCGATACAGTTCATTGCCGTATTCAACGTATTGTTTAGTTACTTCTTCGGGTGAATTGAACTTCACGTATCCCCAGTTGTGGTTCGGTTCCCAAAGATGTTCATTCAGTGCCAGGCCGATGCCGCCATATTCACCCAACACGGTAGCACGTCCGGCATCGTAGAAGTCAAGTGACGGATTGGGATAATGATGCAGGTCAAGAATATCACCGCAAGGGAAGTGATTGCCGCCACTTGCCGGGTTCACCAGGCGTGAAGGATCATACTTCTTTGTCCATGTCGCGATATCTTCAGTCTTGAACTGTCCCCAACGCTCGTTAAACGGAACCCATACACCGATACAAGGATAGTTGTACAGATAATCCATGATTTCCTTCCACTCTTTGCGATAGATCTGTTCCGACTCCTCGCTACGATTCAGTTCATTGCCGGTGAAGTAGTTGTACATCTGCCACTCCGGTTCACGGTCGCCGTTCGGCATATCCTGCCATACGATGATACCCAGTTTATCACAGTGTGTATACCAACGTGCCGGTTCCACCTTCACGTGTTTACGGATCATGTTAAATCCGAAGTCTTTGGTTTTCTGAATATCATAAACCAACGCTTCGTCTGTCGGAGCTGTATACAGTCCGTCGGGCCACCATCCTTGATCGAGAGGACCGAACTGGAACACATCTTCATTGTTCAGCTGCAAACGTACAATTCCGTCCTTGTCACGGCGGGTAGAGTATTTGCGCATAGCTGTATAGCTATCTACTTTATCGGTCACTTTACCATTGCTCAATAGGGCAATCTGCATAGAATAAAGAGTCGGAGAAGCAGGACTCCACAGTTTGGCATCAGCAGGCATCTGAATGTCAATAGTCTGGCCGTTCAATCCTTTTCCGGTAGCAACCAGCTGTTTACCATCGAAGACCTTTACTTCGACAACTTCCGAAGGACAGCTGGTACTGGTAGTAACGTCCACTGTGAGTTTCTTACGGTCGATGTCCGAAGTCGTACGAACATTAGTAATATGACGTTCGGCCACAGGCTCCATCCAGACAGTTTGCCAGATACCGGTAACAGCCGTATACCAGATGCCTTCCGGACGGTTTACCTGTTTGCCACGAGGCTGAGGTCCGCGATCTGTCGGGTCCCATACCTTCACAACAAGTTTATTGTCTCCTTTAGTAGCCAAAGCAGCCGTAATATCGAGTGAAAAAGGAGTAAATCCTCCGGTGTGTTGTCCCACCTTAATGTCATTGACCCAAATATCAGCTTTCCAGTCTACAGCACCGAAGTTCAGCATCACTTTTTTACCTTTCCAGGAAGCGGGTACTGTGAAAGTACGCTGATACCAAAGTTCTTTGTCGGGGCCGACTTTCTTACCAACACCCGAAAGGCTGGACTCTATGGCAAAAGGAACCAGAATCTGACCTTCGTAAGCTGAAGGAGCAGCTCCTTTCTCGGTGATGGCATAATTCCACAAACCATTCAGGTTCTTCCACTCTCCCCGTTCCATCACCGGACGTGGATACTCGGGCAATACATTTTCAGGATTCACCTGCTCAGCCCACTTTGTCTTGATTTTGTCTCCTGCCGGTTTCCATTGTGCAAAAGCGGAAGTAGCTATCGACGCTGTCAGAACTGCAATTAAAATGCTCTTTTTCATTGTCTTCAAATTATGTTTAACCTATTAATGATGCAATACGATCCCCGGGACAGGTAGGCGGCTACCTGTCAGACTAAGGAAAAAATGTTCTAAATGACTATTTTATTTCAAAAGAGTACCCGAAGGTTTCGGCAAGGTAACCCCTGCACGAACCGGAATCCCCAAATCGGGCATTCCATGGGCATCCCATCCTATTTTTTGTATTCGCGGATTACGGGTTTCAGGACTCCCAGTGTCTCCATTGGTCACCTGACGGGCATGGTAAATCATATACCATTCAGTCCCATCGGGCGAGGGAACAAAGGAGAGTCCACCCGGACCATAAACTTCATTCTCCAACGATTGCTGAAATACCGGAACCGAACTCTTTGTCCAGGAAGCCGGATCTAACAAATCACTCTCGGCATCGGCAGTCAACATCCCGACACAGTAATAGGGTGACCACGAACCGCTGGCAGCGTAATATAGAATCAACGTCTTATTATCTTTCGAATGGAAGAACTGAGGCCCTTCATTCACATAAATGGGGTAAGCCGTACGGCTGCCATCCGGATTGACCCACTGCCGTTCCCATTCATACTCGGGTTTGGATATCAGGACACGGGGTGAATCGAGTGTCCACGGATCTTTCATCCTGGCAATATAGATACATTGAGTTTCGGCATTGGTTCTCCTTTTGGGCCATCCGGACCAGGCCAGATAGCGGACTCCCTTATGTTCGAAAGTGGTGGCCTGTATCCCCCAATTCCATTCGGGATTGGTTATGATACTTCCTTTCATTTCGAACTTTCCCTCCATCGGGTCGGGTGAAGAGTTTTCAAGTACGTACAACTGGTGATTATCCGTATTGCCGTCGTCGGCTGCATAATATATATACCATTTATCATTGATATAGTGAATCTCCGGTGCCCAGAGATGACAACTGTTGGATGGATCCTGAGGCTTCCACACTATCTTGCAAACCGCATGAGCCATATCAGTGATATCGGACGTTTCCCAAAGCATGATCTTATCTTCCGTTCCATGGGTATAATAATACTTACCATTATGGAAAAGAGCACTCGGATCGGCCCCTTCCGGAAACAAAGGATTTACATATGTATCCTTTGCCGCACTTACCGACTCCTGTTTCTGTCCGCCGCTCTTGTTGCCACAACCGGCGCAGAAGAATAAGGTAGTAATAAATAGCAGGTAGATCTTTGTTTTCATAGCTTTCTGTTATTAAGATGCTACAAAGAAAAAACATTTTCGTTGAATAAAGGGATAAATACTGCTCAATAAACAAAAGAATCTGTTCTTTTTATACTTCTAATATTCACATAACCCGCATTTCGCATCGTATTGGTCAGTAATTGCTATTTATTGAATAGTTTGTGTCGCACATTTCATACAGAATTCACAAACTTTGTAGCATGATATCAGATGAAGCTACTGATTTGTATTGAAATAACCCCTAAATAATAACCATAAGTAAAAACACCCAAACATGAAAAAGATGAAAAGTCTGAAAGGAGGCTTGGCCGGAATCCTATTTACAGCCGGATTACTGGCAGCATCGTGTACTTCCGATCAATCATCGTCGGCAGTAACCATCGTGAACCGCCCCGACTGTACACAAACCAACGTAAACTATGTAGGAAACCGCTTGCCACTGAAACCGATGAATTTCATTAAACTGCCCGTCGGAAGTATTCAGCCCGAAGGATGGTTGAAGAAATATCTCGAATTACAGAAAGACGGTCTGACCGGTCACCTGAATGAGATCAGTGCATGGCTGGGCAAAGAGAATAATGCCTGGCTGACCAAAGGAGGAGATCACGGATGGGAAGAAGTCCCCTATTGGCTGAAAGGATACGGAAACCTGGCTTATATATTAAAGGATCAGAAAATGATTGATGAAGCTAAAGTATGGCTCGAAGGAGCATTCGCCAGCCAACAGCCCGACGGATACTTTGGTCCCATCAACGAGCGGAACGGAAAAAGAGAATTGTGGGCACAGATGATTATGCTCTGGTGTCTGCAATCCTATTATGAATATTCAAATGACCAACGGGTAATCGACCTGATGACCAATTACTTTAAATGGCAGTTAAGTGTACCGGACGAACAATTCCTGGAGGACTATTGGGAAAACAGCCGTGGCGGAGATAACCTGTTAAGCGTATATTGGCTTTATAACCGCACAGGAGATCAATTCTTACTGGAACTGGCTGAGAAGATACACCGGAACACAGCAGACTGGACCCGCCCGTCGGCACTGCCGAACTGGCACAATGTAAACATCGCACAATGTTTCCGCGAGCCGGCTACCTATTATATGATGACAGGAGATTCAGCCATGCTGAAAGCATCTTATAATGTACACAATCTGATACGCCGTACTTTCGGACAAGTACCGGGCGGTATGTTCGGTGCCGACGAAAATGCCCGCATGGGTTCTATCGACCCACGTCAGGGAGTAGAGACCTGCGGATTGGTAGAACAGATGGCTTCCGATGAATTGATGCTTTGTATGACGGGTGATCCGCTTTGGGCAGAACACTGCGAAGAAGTGGCTTTCAACAGTTATCCGGCTGCCGTGATGCCGGATTTCAAAGGATTACGTTACATCACTTGCCCTAACCAGACGGTCAGCGACTCAAAGAATCATCATCCGGGCATCGACAACCGGGGACCTTTCCTGGCAATGAACCCGTTCAGCAGCCGTTGCTGCCAGCATAACCACGCACAGGGATGGCCTTATTATGCCGAGCATCTGATTCTGGCTACTCCGGATAATGGTGTAGCGGCCGCCATGTATGCCGCCTGCAAAGCAACGGTGAAAGTGGGTGACGGAAACGAAATAAGCCTTCACGAGCAGACGAATTATCCTTTCGAGGAAACCATCCGGTTTACGGTAAATACTCCGAAAGCTGTAAGTTTCCCGTTCTATCTGAGAATCCCTTCATGGACAGAGGGTGCAACTATCTTTGTTAACGGCAAAAAAGTAGCGGCTAACCCCGAAGCCGGACAATATGCCTGCATCAATCGCGAATGGAAAGACAATGACCAAGTGGAGATTCAACTGCCGATGCAACTTTCGATGCGTACATGGCAAGTGAACAAAAACAGTGTAAGCGTAGACTACGGTCCGTTGACAATGTCACTGAAAATTGACGAAGATTATGTGAAAAAGGACAGCCGCGCTACGGCTATCGGTGACTCTAAATGGCAGGAAGGCGCTGACGCCAGCCAATGGCCGACATACGAGATCTATGCAAAAACTCCTTGGAACTACGCATTGGTACTCGGTAAGAACGAACCTTTGAAAGACTTTAAAGTAGTACACAAAGAATGGCCGGCTGACAACTTCCCGTTCACGGTCGCAAGTACACCTATCGAGGTAAAAGCTATCGGACGCAAGGTTCCTTCATGGGTTATCGATCAATACGACTTGTGTAGCGAACTTCCTGAAATGGACGCTCCGAAAGGGGAAAAAGAAGAAATCACCCTGATTCCGATGGGATCAGCCAGACTGCGGGTTTCGGCTTTCCCGAACACAAGAGAGTAAAAGATACCCGGTGATAAAGCATTAATCGAAAGACACTCATGAAGAAAAAAAATACATTTACATATCTGCTCATCGGACTGGGCCTCTGCTTCTCTTCCTTGGGAAGCGGGCTCCGGGCCGATACCCCCGAGAACTATACCAACAACCGCTATCCATTGGTACGCAAACCTTTGATGGAACTACCGTTAGGCAGCATTAAGGCAAAAGGATGGTTACAGGAAATGTTGGTAAGGCAGAAAAACGGGGCAACCGGGCAAATGGACAAACTGTATCCGCTGGTGATGGGCGAACGCAACGGCTGGCTCGGCGGCGACGGTGATCAATGGGAAAGAGGACCATACTGGATTGACGGTTTACTTCCTCTGGCATATATCCTGGACGATGCGCAACTGAAAGCTAAAGTGCAACCTTGGATAGAATGGGCTTTAAAAAGTCAGCGGGAAGACGGTTTCTTCGGTCCGGCCAAAGACTATCCCGGAGAGGCCGGCATACAACGGGATAACTCTCACGACTGGTGGCCGCGTATGGTGATGCTGAAAATACTCCAGCAATATTATTCTGCCACGAACGATCAACGGGTCATCCGGTTTATGACCGACTATTTCCGTTATCAACTGAAAACGTTACCGGAAAAGCCGCTCGGCAACTGGACTTTTTGGGCAGAGTTCCGTGCCTGCGATAATCTTCAGGCCGTATACTGGCTCTATAATATCACCGGTGATTCATTCCTACTCGATCTCGGCAAACTGATTCATCAACAAAGTTTCAGCTTTGTAGATATGGTGAACCGGGGAGACCTGAAACGTATCAATACGATTCACTGTGTCAACCTGGCACAAGGTATCAAAGAGCCTGTCATCTATTATCAGCAAGAGCCCGACAAAATGTATCTCGATGCGGTTAAATGTGCTTTTCGTGACATTCGCCAGTTCCACGGACAACCGCAGGGTATGTATGGTGGTGACGAGGCATTGCATGGCAACAATCCGACCCAAGGTTCAGAACTCTGCTCAGCTGTGGAACTGATGTACTCGCTGGAAAAAATGGTAGAGATCACGGGAGATATCGACTTCGCCGACCATCTGGAAAGGATTGCATTCAACGCACTGCCCACCCAGATTTCAGACGATTTTATGACAAAACAATATTTCCAACAAGCCAACCAGGTGATGGTATCACGCCATCGTCGCAATTTCGATCAGGATCACGGAGGAACGGACAACTGTTTCGGGCTGCTGACGGGATATCCTTGTTGTGCATCGAACATGCACCAAGGTTGGCCTAAATTCACCCAAAGCCTCTGGTATGCCACTCCTGACGGCGGACTGGCTGTTACAGCATACGCTCCATCGGAAGTGACGGCCAAAGTAGCGGATGGGTGTACGGTAACTTTCAGTGAAGAAACCTATTATCCGATGGATGACAAAATAAGTTTCACCCTCCAATCGATGGACAAAAAACGGAAAGAAGTAAACTTCGCTCTCCAATTACGTATCCCGAAATGGTGTAGACAAGCCGGAATATCAGTCAACGGACAACTTCTTCAACATGCCGAAGGAGGCCGGATGGCCATTGTCAACCGCAACTGGAAAAAAGGGGACCGGGTGGAACTCCATCTGCCGATGGAAGTCACTGCCAGCACCTGGTATGAAAATTCGGTAACCATTGAACGCGGTCCGTTGGTATTTGCCTTGAAGATGGAAGAAAAATGGGAGAAGAAAGAGTTTGAAGAGCCGTGGTATGGTCCGTATTATTACTCAGTGACTCCTACCGAACCATGGAACTATGGATTGGTTGATTTCAATCGTAACAAAGCGAACGAACATGCCCGTGTAACGATTCATACGGAAAAGCAATCTTCCGTATTCCCCTGGAATAAGGAAAATGCCCCGATAGAAATACGGATGAAAGCAAGATTGGTACCTTCATGGAAACTTTACAACGAAATGGCAGGGCCTCAACCTTATTCTTTCTGTAGCGGAGGCGAAGGGCCGGAAACAGAAATCACCCTGATTCCTTATGGATGCACTACATTAAGAATAACGGAATTTCCGGTAGTGGGAGCCTCCCGATAGAGAGGTGAATAATCACTCCGAACCATTATAATAATAACTCAATATTCATACACAAGTCCTCCTTTCTCTCCTGCCTGCAAGTGGAGGGGAAAGAAGGACTCAAACACACAATTACAATGAAAAAACTTTTAGCAGCAGCAATGCTATTCATGCTAAACAGCTGGTCCTGTTTCAGTGCAGATACTCCGCGAGCGGAGTATCCCCGTCCACAGTTCGAACGGGAACAATGGGTAAACCTGAACGGGACTTGGACATTCGATTTCGATTTTGGTAAATCAGGAAAAGACCGCCGTCTGCAGTCGGCAGAGAAGTTTGATAAGAACATCACTGTACCCTTCTGCCCGGAAAGTAAACTTTCGGGAGTAGGCTATACCGATTTCATCGAACAGATGTGGTATCAACGCAATATTACCATCCCATCGGACTGGAATGAAAAAAAGATATTCCTGAACTTCGGTGCTGTGGATTATTGTGCGGAGATCTACGTCGATGGTAAATTCGTACAACGTCATTTCGGCGGTTCGTCTTCGTTTGCCGTAGATCTGACTCGCTATGTTACCCCCGGAAAGACTCACAATCTGGTGGTATTCGTACAAGATGATCTCCGTTCCGGACTACAAACCGGAGGAAAGCAATGCGGTAACTATTATTCGGGAGGCTGCTCTTATACCCGTACTACCGGTATCTGGCAGACTGTATGGATGGAAGCTGTCTCAGCCGACGGTCTGAAGTCAGTATTCGTACGCCCGGACATCGACCAGAAACAGTTGGTCATCGAACCGGAATTTTATAATGAATCGGCCAACACATTGGAAATCACCTTGAAAGACGGAAATAAAACCGTTGCCAAGAAAAGTGTAAATTGTGCCAACAGTTCGGTAGTAGTTCTGCCGGTGAAGAATATGAAACTGTGGTCGCCGGAAGATCCGTTCTTATACGATCTCGTTTATCAGGTAAAAGATGCCAAAGGTAACGTACTGGACGAAGTGAAATCATACGCCGGTATGCGCAAAGTGCACACAGCCAACGGACGTTTCTATCTGAACAACCAGCCTTACTTCCAACGTCTGGTACTCGATCAGGGATTCTATCCGGAAGGTATCTGGACAGCTCCGAGCGATGAAGATCTGAAGAACGATATCGTATTGGGAAAAGAAGCCGGTTTCAACGGGGCACGTCTTCACCAGAAAGTATTTGAAGAGAGATATTATTACTGGGCCGACAAACTGGGATACATCACCTGGGGAGAATCGGCAAGCTGGATGCTCGATGTAAACAAGGAGCTGGCTGCGCGTAACTTCCTGGGTGAATGGAGCGAAGTAGTGGTTCGTGACCGCAATCATCCCTCACTCGTAACCTGGACTCCTTTCAATGAAACCTGGGGTGGCGGTCCAGATGCTTATGTCCGCCTGGTACGTGACGTATACAACATTACCAAAGCCATCGATCCGACTCGTCCGGTAAACGACGCCAGTGGTGATAACCATGTGATAACAGATATCTGGAGCGTACACAACTACGAGCAGGATCGTGCCAAACTGACTGAACAGCTAAAAATGGAAGAAGGTAAAGAGCCTTACCGCAATGCGCGTGACAAGGACTTCCTGGCCGTTTACGAGGGACAACCTTACATGGTTGACGAATTCGGCGGTATCCCCTGGATGGCAGAGAAAGATCGCAAAAACTCATGGGGATACGGTGGTATGCCTGAAAATGCAGAAGCATTCTACAAGCGTCTGGAAGGTCAGATCGATGCTTTTATCGACTCACCGCATGTGACAGGTTTCTGCTATACTCAGCTGACTGACGTGGAACAGGAGAAAAACGGTATCTACTATTATGACCGTACTCCGAAATTGGATATGAAACGAATCAAAGCTATTTTTGAGAAAATAAAATAAAAGGAGTGCCTCCCTATGAGGGGACATTGCAGAAATCTGTTTACCTGTGATGGGATACTTTCATGAAAGGGAGGCTTTCAACTGTTATCTGCTATTTTATTATTTTGCAAATCAATAGTTGAGTCGTTGTCGGGTGTAGGGTATACAACCGGATAGTGGCCTGTAAAGACCGTACCCCCGACTCAATTACTGATTGCCATTATTTAAATACAAGTATGAGAAAATCATTCATTGCCCTCACCTTCCTGCTCGTTCCGGCTTGTCTGTCAGCACAGTTGGGAGGTAAAATCTACCTTCAGAGAGCCGATTCACTCCTTGAACAAGTGCTGTCTCTTTATGAGGTAAAGAAGTATGGATTGCTGATGGAGACTTATCCACGGAATCCCAAACAACAAATTACATATACAGCCAACACCGGTTCGGAAGTTACTCAACAAGAAGTATCCTTCTTATGGCCTTATTCGGCAATGGTGTCAGGTTGCGTATCGCTTTATAAAACATCCGGCAACAAGAAGTACAAAAAACTGATGGACAAACAGATCAAGCCCGGACTCGACTTGTACTGGGATACCACCCGCCAGCCGGAATGTTATCAGTCTTATCCGGCCTTCGCCGGACAAAACGACCGTTACTATGATGACAACGATTGGGTAGCGATCGACTTTTGCGACTATTATGCCGTGACAAAGAACAAAGAGTACTTAAAGAAAGCCATCGCCCTGCACGACTACATCTACTCCGGGTGGTCGGACGAACTGTGGCACGGGATGGAATTCGACTGGTATCGCAACGGCGATCAGAATGTATTATACTGGCATTGGTCTCCTAACTATGGCTGGGAAATGAACTTCCCGCTCGAGGGCTATAATGAATGTCTGATTACCTATATCCTTGCAGCTTCATCCCCTACACATTCCGTTCCGGCAGCCTGTTACCATGAAGGGTGGGCGCGTAGTGGTGGCATCAAAAGCGCTTCCAAACCTTACGGTTACCCGCTCGAACTGAAGCATAATGGCGCAGAAGAGAAAGGCGGTCCCTTATTCTGGGCACACTACTCTTATATCGGTCTCGACCCGCGTAACTTGACCGATCAATATGCCAACTACTGGAATGTGGTACGCAATCATGCGATGAGTGATTATCAATATTGTGTCACTAATCCGAAAGGCTACAAAGGATATGGACCTGATTGCTGGGGACTTACAGCGAGTTACTCCATAAATGGCTATTCAGCCCACATGCCCGACAATGATCTCGGTGTGATAACTCCTACTGCCGCTTTATCCTCTTTCCCTTACACACCGGAAGAGTCAATGGCCGCCTTGAAAGGTTTCTATAAACAAGGATCATGGATTTGGGGGAAATATGGATTCTACGATGCATTCTCACCGAACGAAAAGTGGACTGTTCCGCATTATCTCGCCATCGACCAGTGTACGATTGCGCCAATGATAGAGAACCACCGTACAGGACTACTTTGGCGGTTATTCATGAGTTGTCCGGAAATTCAGGATGGACTGAAAAAGCTAGGTTTCACTTCTACAACAGCCGAATAAAAACAGAAGAAAGAATAATATAAATACAAAACAGAATATGAGAATAGGTAGATTTTTGCTAACAGCAGTGATTACAGCGTCTGCTTTCACTGCTATGGCTGCCCCGCAAGCCGATAAAGATAAAATGGATCAGTTTATTGACAACCTGATGGGGAAGATGACTTTGCAGGAAAAGATCGGTCAGCTCAACCTTCCTGTGTCGGGTGAAATTGTTACCGGACAAGCTAAGAGCAGTGATGTGGCCGGTAAGATAAGGAAAGGTCAGGTCGGTGGTCTTTTCAATGTAAAAGGAGTGGAGAATATTCGGGAAGTCCAAAAGATTGCCGTAGAGCAGAGCCGTTTGAAAATTCCTTTGTTGTTTGGTATGGATGTCATCCACGGATATGAGACTGTTTTTCCTATTCCTTTGGCACTGTCTTGTAGCTGGGATATGGAGGCTATCAAAGAATCTGCCCGTATAGCCGCAAAAGAATCCAGTGCCGATGGTATTTGCTGGACTTTCAGTCCTATGGTCGATATCTGTCGTGATCCCCGCTGGGGACGTATGGCTGAAGGTGGAGGCGAAGATCCTTATTTAGGTTCGGAGATTTCGGCAGCCATGGTAAAAGGTTATCAAGGTGATGATCTGACAGATAAGAACACTATTATGGCTTGTGTGAAACACTTTGCCCTGTATGGCGCACCCGAAGCCGGTCGTGACTATAACACAGTAGACATGAGTCACCTAAGTATGTTCAACAATTATTTTCCTCCTTATAAAGCAGCTATTGACGCTGGTGTGGGTAGTGTGATGACTTCTTTCAATGTGGTTGACGGTATTCCTGCTACCGGCAACAAGTGGCTGATGACCGATGTCTTGCGTGACCGTTGGGGATTTGATGGTTTTGTTGTGACAGACTACACAGCTATTTCCGAGATGATTGCTCACGGAATGGGAGATCTTCAACAGGTATCTGCCATGTCACTTAGTGCCGGAACTGATATGGATATGGTTGCAGACGGGTTCCTCACTACTTTGGAGAAATCTCTAAAAGAAGGAAAAGTGACAATGGCTGAAATAGACAAAGCCTGCCGTCGTATTCTCGAAGCAAAATACAAGCTCGGATTATTTGATGATCCTTATAAATATTGTGATGCAAGCCGTGTAAAGAAAGATATCTTTACGGCAGAAAACCGTGCCGTAGCCCGTAAAATAGCTACTGAAACATTTGTGCTTTTGAAGAATGAAAATAACCTGCTTCCATTACAGTGTAAAGGCAAAATAGCTCTTGTCGGCCCGCTTGCCAATACAAAGGCCAATATGCCGGGTACATGGAGTGTGGCAGCTGCTTCTGACAAATACAATTCCCTGTATGAAAGCATGAAGCAATCATTGGCAGGTAAAGCGGAAGTTCTTTATGCCAAAGGTTCAAATCTGATGTATGATGCTCAAAGAGAGGCGGAAGCTACCATGTTCGGTCGTGAAATGCGTGATCCGCGTAGTGCGCAGGAATTGCTTGATGAGGCTTTGAGTGTAGCTTCCCAAGCGGATGTGATTGTGGCGGCAGTTGGTGAATCGTCTGAAATGAGTGGTGAATCCAGCAGCCGTACTAATCTTGAAATGCCGGATGCGCAGCGTGATCTTCTGACAGCATTGAAAAAGACAGGCAAACCGATTGTACTGGTCTATTTTGCAGGTCGCAGCACTGTGATGACTTGGGAGCAGGAAAATTTCCCGGCTATACTGAATGTATGGTTCGGAGGCAGTGAAGCAGCCGACGCGATCTGTGATG
>OKZQ01000559.1_pt1 | contig 11594 bp, 8 predicted proteins | sample 1608261 | NCBI WGS metagenome assembly OKZQ01 (sample SAMN02674792, study PRJEB24791) | human gut metagenome, SKBSTL006 | isolation source: stool | host: Homo sapiens | place: USA
TATATAAAGGTAGAAAGAACCTGTTTTTAGGAATAACGAATCTTATTTTGAATGAAATTGATTATTAAGGTATATGCGTAAAAAGATTCTGTTTTTAGCAGGAATGATGGCTTGCTGTTCATTGGCAGGTGCACAAGAAATTTCTAAGACCTGGGTGGCTGATAAGGGAAATGGTACTTATCAGAACCCGGTTCTTCATGCTGATTATTCCGATCCGGATGTGTGTGCAGTCGGAGATGATTTTTATATGACGGCATCCAGTTTTAATTGCATTCCCGGCATTCCTATCCTTCACTCCGGAGATTTGGTGAATTGGTCGTTGGTGAACTATGCGTTACCGGTGCAGGAACCGAAAGAATTTTTCGATAAGGCCCAACATGGTAAAGGGGTATGGGCGCCGTCTATCCGTTTCCATAACGGAGAGTTTTATATCTACTGGGGCGATCCGGACTATGGGATTTACATGATAAAGACGAAAGACCCGAAAGGCAAATGGAGTAACCCCGTATTGGTGAAAGCCGGAAAAGGGATGATTGATGCTACTCCCTTGTGGGATGAAGACGGGAAAGTGTATCTGATATATGCCTATGCCGGAAGCCGTAGTGGGGTGAACAGTATTCTTGTGATTTCAGAATTGAATGCAGAAGGAACGGAAGTCGTTTCTGATCCGGTAATGGTATTCGATGGTAACGACGGAAAGAATCATACGGTAGAAGGCCCGAAACTCTATAAACGGAACGGATACTATTATATTTTTGCTCCGGCAGGTGGTGTGGCTAACGGTTGGCAGTTGGTGCTTCGCTCGAAGAACATCTATGGACCTTATGAGTCGAAAATTGTAATGGTACAAGGGCAGACGAATATAAACGGTCCTCATCAAGGCGGTTGGGTAGATACTAATACGGGTGAGTCTTGGTTTATTCATTTTCAGGATAAGGGAGCTTACGGACGTGTGATTCACTTGAATCCGATGAACTGGGTAAATGACTGGCCGGTAATCGGAGCGGATAAAGACAAGGACGGTTGCGGTGAACCTGTGACTACTTATAAGAAGCCGAATGTAGGAAAGACTTATCCGATAACCACTCCACCGGAGAGTGATGAGTTCAATACCCGGCATTTAGGGTTACAGTGGCAATGGCACGCTAATAAGCAAGATACTTATGGATTCACTACCGATTTGGGATATCTTCGCCTGTATGCGGGCAGTCTCTCGAAAGAATTTGTGAACTTTTGGGAGGTGCCGAATCTGTTGATGCAGAAGTTTCCGGCCGAAGAATTTACAGCTACCACTAAGTTGACGTTTATCGCCAAACAGAATGGTGAACAAGCCGGACTCATTGTAATGGGATGGGATTACAGTTATCTTTCGATTCGCAAGGCGGGGGATAAATTTATTCTGCAACAGGCTGTTTGTAAAGATGCGGAACGGCAGAATCCCGAACAGGTAAAAGAGTTGGCAAGTATACCGGTAGAATATCTGAAGATGCCCGGTGTAGCAGATAATGAATGGAAAACAGTTTATTTGCGAGTAAAAGTCCGTAGAGGTGCTGTCTGTACATTTGCTTATAGTCTGGACGGAAAGAAATATACGACGGTAGGAGAGGCTTTCACTGCCCGTCAAGGCAAGTGGATAGGAGCTAAAGTCGGTGTATTCTGTGTGACTCCTAACGAAGGAAATCGTGGTTGGGCGGATATAGACTGGTTCCGGATGACTAAGTAATTGATAGATAACTGACAAAGAGAAATAAAGATTAAGAATTAATACGAAGATAGTAAGATTAAGATGAAAAAGTTGGTAGTAGGTTTGGCTGTGATGTTAGGGTTCTGTATGTGTGCTCATCAGCCTTCCGGTACATTAGATGTGAATAAGGCATTGGATTACTGTGCAGAGCAGACACAACGTACGCTTGCGGAGCTGAAAACAGATTCCGGAATCGATTATACGATGATGCCGCGTAATATCATGGCCGATGAGCAACATTGGAACTGTCGTAAAGCGACGAAAGAAGAATGGTGTGCGGGATTCTGGCCGGGAGTGCTGTGGTATGATTATGAATATACGCAAGATAAGCATATTAAGGAAGAAGCGGAGAAGTTTACGAACTCTCTGGAGTTTCTTTCCAAGATTCCGGCTTTCGATCATGATTTGGGATTCCTTGTTTTTTGCAGTTATGGAAACGGTTATCGGCTAACCAAGAATCCGGCATATAAACAAGTAATTCTGGATACTGCCGACACACTGGCTACTTTATTCAATCCGGTAGTAGGAACAATACTTTCATGGCCTCGTGAAGTAGAACCTCGTAACTGGCCGCATAATACAATCATGGATAATATGATCAACCTCGAAATGCTTTTTTGGGCGGCAAAGAACGGCGGCAATCCCTACTTATATGATGTAGCGGTAGCACATGCCGACAAGACCATGAAATGCCACTTTCGTCCCGACTATACTTCGTATCACGTTGCTGTATATGATACAATTACAGGTAATCTGATTAAAGGTGTCACTCACCAGGGATATGCCGACAGTACTATGTGGGCGCGTGGGCAAGCATGGGCGATTTATGGATACACAGTAGTCTATCGAGAAACGAAAGACCCTAAATATCTTGACTTTGCGCAGAAAGTGACGGATGTCTATTTGGAAAGACTTCCTGAAGACAAAGTACCCTACTGGGATTTCGACGATCCGGGAATACCGGACGCTCCCCGTGATGCTTCAGCAGCAGCAGTTGTAGCTTCCGCCTTGCTCGAACTGTCCACTTATCTTCCGAATGGAAAAGGAAAATATTATAAAGACGCTGCAATCGAAATGTTGGCAAGTCTAAGTTCCCGCCACTATCAGAGTGGCAAAAGTAAACCTTCATTCTTATTGCATAGTGTAGGACATTGGCCGAATCATTCGGAAATAGATGCGTCTATTATTTATGCAGACTACTATTATATCGAAGCATTGCTAAGATTAAAACGTTTGCGGGAAGGACAAACAGTACAAGGATAAATATTTATACCGGTCTGTTGCGGAAAGTAACGATACGAATATAATATTACAAGGTAAAAAAAGAAATGCTCTGCAAAGAACGTTCAGTTCTCGCAGAGCATTTTTACTGGTTAGGGTTAGGTTCTTTTATTATTGTTTCACCTTGATGATGTCATAGTTCAGATCGCTGACAGCTTCCTGTAAGCTATCGTTTACCAGACGAAGGGTGGTGTCGTTCACAATTACAAAATACATGGGAGCTTCACCGTTTTTCGGAGTTAACTTCACAGCCGTAACAGGTTTTTTGTTCACTACCTTGTGTACGGTTTGCTGTTTTCCGTTTGAGGTAAACGTCTTGTTTTGGCCCTGACCTTCAGCATCAAGGTAAGTCATATCCAGTGTATACGTAGTATCTACGCCGTCGGTTGCAGCGTTCAGGGTCAGTACATAGTCAATACCCGGACCGTCGGCAGCAGGAAGAGTACCTTCGTAAACTTCTGTCAGTTCGGTAATCGGAGTCATGGCAATGGCCAGACTGTCTGCTTCTGCCTCTGCGGTTTTGTTGGCTTTTGATTGGCAAGATGCCAAAGCAGCTACGACGGCTGCTAACATAATTACTTTTTTCATCGTTAAGTGCTTTAAGTTAATATAAATATAGTGAGCTATCGCTCGTTTTTATCATAAATCTATTCCTCCTCGTCCCGTTTGATGACCAGCAGTTTGTCTACTCGTCCGCGGTCCATGTCCACTACTTCGAATTGCAGATTCTTGTAAGTGAAGATGTCTCCGGCTTTTGGGATACGGCCTATCAAGAACATTGCCAGTCCGCCTAGCGTGGTGAAGTCTTCCGATTCCAGGTCTTCATAGGATAAGATTCCCATTTCCTCCATGAAGTCGTCGATGTTCATTGAAGCTTCCACCAACATCGAACCGTCCTGCCTTGTGACGATTTCTTCTTCTTCCGTTTCGTCCTCTTCGAGGATGTCTCCAAAGATACTTTCGGTCAGGTCGTGCAGTGTGATAATACCTTCTGTGCTACCATACTCGTTAACAACAACTCCGAACTTGTTTTTGTTCTTCTTAAATAGCTCTAAAACTTTATTTGCATACAAACTTTCCGGAATAAAGAGAGGCGGACGGGCTATTTCACGCAGGTTGAACTCCTTCTGATTGCCCATTGTCAGGATAATATCTTTGACGGACACCACACCGATTATCTCATCTTTCCGTTCGTCCACCAACAGATACTTGCTGTAATGTTCTTCTTCGATAGTCTTCATCACCTTCTCCCGCGTATCGTCAGGATGAAGTATCACAACATCTCTGCGGTGCGTCATCAATTCATTGGCACGTTTGTCCGAGAAGCGGAATACATCGCGTATCATTTCCGTCTCTTCCTTGTCGATCACCCCTTGTTCCGAACTTTGGTGCAGAATCATTTTGATTTCCTCCTGTGTCATGGGGCGTTCTTCGCTTTTCAGTCCGATCAGTTTATTCAGCAGGCGGGTGGAGATACTGAGTAACCATACGAAAGGATAAGAGATTTTTGTCAGCAGAATCATTATCGGGCTGAATAAGATTGCATATCTTTCCGGATTGCTGAGAGCTATGGACTTAGGTACCAGTTCCCCGATGATAAGAGAAAGATAAGTGATCACTGCCACGGTAGTAATCATAGCCAGATTGCGCGCATAGGCTTCCGCTCCCGGAATAAGAGAGAACAGAGGAACAAGGTCGTCGGCAATGGCAACTCCACCATAAGCACCGGACACAATACCGATAAGTGTAATACCGATTTGGATAGTAGATAAAAACTTTTCCGGTTCTTCTAATTGCTTTAATACTCCTCGGGCAGATTTGTTACCTTTGGCTACAAGAGTTTCAAGACGTGCTTTGCTGGAAGATACCAGCGCGATTTCGTACATGGCAAAAATGCCATTCAGTACGAGTAAGAAAAGTATAATAAGAAATTCCATAAATGGATTAAAATGGTTATAGCCTCGAAATTACATGAAATCACGACACTATGCAAATCTATGTAATATATTAATGAAAATTTAATAATCGTGTTGTCTTTTTGGATATTGGAAGTGAGAAAGGGAATACAGAGGTGAAGCCGCCTCTGTATTCCCTTTCTTATATAAGATAAAGCGAGAGATACTCCTTATTTTTTATAGCTGTCTGCTTTGGCTTTGGCGCGTTCGATGCGTTTGGCGGTATCCGGGTGAGAGGAGAACATTCTCTGTACATAAGAAGATTTCGGAGCGTCTTTTGCCAGTTCAGCCAGTTTGGTCAATGCGTTGGCCATGGCATAAGGGTCGATGTTGTTTTTTACACAGAACTCAACACCGTATTCGTCTGCTTCGTTTTCCTGCTTTTGTGAATACTGTGCGCCGGCAAGAGCTTCTGCCATTGCTCCCAGTTCAGAGTCAGTTAGTTTGGCAACTTTGTTGCTGGCTGCACCTGCTGCATTCTTCACTGCCGAGCGAAGGTAGGCATTTTTCATCGCGTCTTTAGAGTCAGTGTGTACAACGTGACCGATTTCATGTCCTACTACTGCCATTACTTCTTCGTCAGTCATCACATCCATTAGTCCGGCGCAGATACGTACACTGCCGTCTCCACAGGCAAAAGCATTCACGTCTACAACTTCATAAACACCGAAGTTCAGTTTCAGCCCGTCCATTTCTTTGATGTGGCCGGTCAACTTCTCCAGACGTTTGCCGTATTCAGTGTCAGGTTTTGTCAGTGGATTGTGTGCATCCATCCAGACCATGTATTCCTTACTCATGTTGGCGATGTCCGCGTCTGATAAAGTAACTGCCGATACTACGTCTTTTCCAGCTTGCAGGGCTTTCCCTACATTAAACTTCTTTCCGAATTGTGCCGAAGCTGTCATTCCCATACCCAAAAACAACAGGGCAATCATAGCAATTTGTCTTTTCATTCTCGTTTCAATTAATGTTTCAAACTATGGTTAATATTCAAATGTGATTCCCAGTGTCGGAAGTAATGTTCCGCTTGATTGTTTAATGCGCTTCATCCTGTATCGTTGCGCAGCGGCGGGAGCTTCCGGGTTCTCGATGATGCCGGTACTCATAAGCACATCCTGCTGTTTCAGCTTGCTGACTGTGATGTTCTGCAAATCGAGATAAAATCCCAGCATACAATGTTTCAGATAAAACGTTTTGTCCACGCGTACATCCACCTGCGCAAAAGCGGGGAGACGCTCTTTGTTATATTTCGAGTAATCGTAATATGCTTTTCCCTGTGCATCCCATGCTGATACCAAAGACGACTTGGTTTCGTCATAAGGAGTGTACGGAGCACCGCCGATGCAGCTTACCTTCATGCCGAAACTCCATTGATGCGGAAGATTATACGTTCCTCGCAGATTGAATATATAGCGGTTGTCCCACGCGGAGGCGATGTATTCGCTTTCTTTATCGTTGCGATATTCACTCTTGAACAAGGTAAAGGAAGAAGCCAGATTCAGTTTCTTGGCAATAAGCCACTTCACCAAAATCTCCGCACCGTAGGAGCGCCCTTGTGCAGTGGAAGTAAGTAACTCATTACCGACTACTCCATAATCATTTCCTTTGCAGTTAAGAGGAATCCCGTCCGCTACGGAAAGAGGGATCTTATCATAATCTTTGTAGAATCCTTCTACGGATGCTTCGAAGGTATCTCCCTTTCGCCAACTGATTCCCAGACTTCCTTCACTCACTTTCATGTAACGGAGGTTGTATTTATTAGCGAAAGTCCCGTTATTATTCTTAAAGCCGAGAGCCATGTAGGCAGGGAGTTGATAATACAGTCCCGCATTTCCGCTTGCAAACCAATGATCGGCTAGTTGATAGGAGAGTGACAGGCGGGGAGAAAGCTGGTCGGAAAGGTTCTTCATTGTCGATGAATAATCACTGGCGTCGGCCCGCAGACCTAGAGAGGCAGTGAAGCGGTCGTCCATTGAAGTGTAATTGATCGTTCCGAAAAGTCCCCAGCGCAAGATTCCTAAATACGTATGATAATCAAAAGTTTGCGGCTGGTTAGTGTACACCCGTTGAAAGGTAGTGTTGGTATATTGGCTGTAATCCAGATTGATGCCGAGATTGATTTTCCAATTACGGAAAGTAGTGCTGTTCTCGAGACGGAGTTTCGTTTCCTGTTCGGTGGAACGGAGGCGGAGCATTAAGTTATCCGGATGGCTTTCATCGTTCCGGCGATATTTCGTATTACGGTTGTTCAGATAGCTATGGCTGACTACTGCCGATTGCACGTGTGCACCTGCATAATGACGATAGACTGCCCCCACAGTAAATGTCTCCTGTTTTATCTTAGGCAGATAACTCAGGATATATTCATTGTCTTCACTGTCAGCTTTCGTATTCAGCCGCATATTATCAATTCCGCCCAGTCCTAATACCGTCAGTTCATTCTGCTCGTTAAACCGGGTTTTCAGTTTGAATTGTGCATCGGTAAAGGTTGGCAGGAAAGGCAAATCGAGCATATCAAACAGGAATTGCAGATAAGACTGGCGCACGGAAACCAAGTAGGAAGTCTTCTTGCCTATATGTCCGTTGGAAGCCAAAGAAACTTCGGAAGCTCCCAGTGTAGCCTTCAATGAATTGCGTTCCATATCTCCGTCGCGCAACTTGAAGTCGAGTACGGAACTAAGTGCATTTCCCTTATCCGCAGGGAAAGCGCCGGTATAGAAATTTACTTCCCGTATCAGGTCGGCGTTGAGGATTCCTACCGGACCGCCGGATGCGCCTTGCGTACTGAAGTGGTTGATGTTGGGGATTTCCACTCCGTCAAGATAGAAGCGGTTTTCGGAAGGCGCCCCGCCTCGCACAATCAGGTCGTTGCGGTATCCTATCGGTGAAAAGGCGACTCCGGGGTAAGATTGCACGATGCGTGAAATATCCCGGTTGGCTCCCGGACTCTTTTCTATTTCCTGTATTCCGATAATGCGCAGGCTGACGGGACTTTCCACATCGCGCCGGAAAGGGGAGGCGGTGATTGTCACTCCTTCGAGTTCGGTCAGGTTCTCCTCCATTTCTATCGGGATGTTCAGGTTTTTGGTAGATAAGATGTATTCGGAGGTCGTAACGCTCTTGTATCCGATTGCCGATGCTTGCAGGCGGTAAATGCCCGGCGGCACTTGTTCAATGGTGAAACGCCCTTCAGCATTGGTGACACTGCCCTTATTCAGCCCGATAATCATCACATTGATAAATTCCAATGGCTGACGACTATTCTTGTCAATCACCGTTCCCTTTATCTGATGCATAGGTTGTGCTTGCAACAGAAGGAGCATAGTATTGAAAAACAGTAGAAGTGTCAACAATCTTTTCATGCGGTTGCAGTTTAGTGCTGCGAAAGTACGAAAAAAGTATTAAAGAATGATATATTCAGTGAATAAAAAAAGAATATGTTCTATATTTGTGGGAAATATAAAAACAGATTCCTTATGAAGACTGTAAAACTGATTACTTGCAATGACGCGATGAAGGCACATATCCTTCAGGGAGCGTTGGAGAACGAAGGGATTGAATCTATTCTGCACAATGAAAACTTCTCTACCTTATATAAGAGTTGTGTGAGCAGCATAGCGGGAGTGGACATTCTGGTGGCGGATGATGATTATGAGAAAGCCGTTCAGGTGTTGAGAGATAACCAGAGTTGGCCGGAAGAATTGACGCTTTGCCCTTATTGCGGGTCGTCGGATATTAAGTTCAGGTTAAAAAAAGGACAGAGGCTGCGTGCTGTCGGTGCGGCAATACTTTCCATGTTGGCGGCAGCCCCTCCGGGAGATAATCATTGGGAATATACCTGCGGACAGTGCCAACGGACTTTTGAGGTGCCTGTTGCCAAGTTCCCTTCTTCAGAGGAAAAGGAGGAAGAATAATTTAATCTAACTATATACGTATAATGAAAAAGAGAAATCTTCTGTTAGCTGCTTTATTATTGATATTGGTGGCCCCCTCTTTTGCTGCCAAAGTAGATACTTTATTAGTTAATAGCCCTTCCATGAATAAGGATGTACAGGTGGTGGTCGTTACGCCGGACGCTGCGTTGGGCAAGAAAGCGGTGGCTTGTCCCGTCATTTATCTGTTGCACGGTTATGGTGGAAATGCTAAAACATGGATCGGGGTGAAACCGGATCTTCCGCAGATTGCGGATGAAAAAGGAATCATCTTTGTTTGTCCGGACGGAAAGAATAGCTGGTACTGGGACAGTCCGAAAGATCCGTCTTACCGTTACGAAACTTTTGTTTCATCGGAACTGGTGAAGTATATTGACGGACATTATAAGACGATTGCTGACAGGAAAGGACGTGCCATAACAGGATTGAGCATGGGAGGACATGGGGCTATGTGGAACGCTATCCGTCATAAAGATACGTTTGGTGCCGGTGGAAGTACCAGTGGCGGGGTAGATATCCGTCCGTTCCCGTTGAACTGGGATATGTCGAAACAGTTGGGCGAATTTGCATACAATAAAAAGGTATGGGATGAACATACGGTTATCAATCAGATTGACAAGATAGAAAACGGGGATTTGGCTATCATTATCGACTGTGGTGAAGCGGATTTCTTTCTGAATGTGAACAAGGATTTGCATAACCGTCTGTTGGCCCGGAAGATTAACCATGACTTTATCACTCGTCCCGGCGGACATAACGGGAAGTATTGGAATAACTCCATTGACTATCAGATTCTGTTCTTTGATAAGTTTTTCAAGAAATAAAAGGGCTAATGCTTGACTTTAGCTTTTGGATGTCGTATCTTTGGATACATAATCATAAAATAGATTGAGGTTAAACTACGATAGAAGGAGAAAGCATTGGCTTTCTCCTTTTTTTATTGTATGCCGGATGTGGGAGAACTTGACCCCGGCTCATAACGGGCGTAAGCTCGGGGATGAAAGCACTTTAGCTGACGGACTACGACAAATTACACGCTCTGTCAGGTTGGAACAGACGCTCTGTTTACCGGAAACAGACGCTCTGTTAAGTAGATTTAGAGCGTGCGTTTTGAAAAAGCGGAGTAATGCCGCTTTCTCTGTTAATGATGCATAAATCTGCTCTTGACAAAAGAATGCCGAAATTGTAGTCTGGCTATTATTTGATTCTTAATCCGCTTCCTCCTATGAACAACCGGCTCGAAGGACTATTCACACTTTTCTCTATCTTGATTCGTGTGCTTGGAGTTTCTTCTTCCTCTTCTTTAGGCGGATAAGTTCCGTTCAATACTCCGAGGGCAACACTCAACAAAGTTTCCTTTTCATCACCGAAAGGCAGGAAAGTTAAGTAATCTGTTGAAGCATTGACTGAGTATGTCGGTTTGAATCCGGGGTAAGTATCATGCTCGGAGTCATAGATAGTAGCTACAACCGGATTGACGGACCATTGGAATTCTTCGTTGATGAATTGTTCCGTGGCTACATTTTGTCCTTTTGTTGAACTGCCGATAGCTATTAATTTTTGAATCTTTCCGTTCAGGCAGTGCATTAGCATTTCCGGTGCTCCTGCTGTTTCTCCGCCAATCAGGACGATAAGGGTTGTTAAGTCCAGGTTCTTGCCGCCGGAGGTATTTAAAAGTTTGGAGTCAAATGTCAGGGTCACATCTTTATCCGTGTTCTTGTCATTATATTCCAGAAATCCCATTGTCTGGTCAAGATAATAAGAAGACACAAGCATCGTACTCAACAACTGTACGCAATCAATGCTTCCTCCTTTGTTGTATCGCAGGTCGAGTATTACCTCGTGAATATTCTTCTGAGCAAGCTCATCCGACCATTCGCGTAATTCGGCGTTGTATTTTTCCGGACTCTCTTTGGTGCCTGCCGTAAAACTGTTGTACATCAGATAGCCGACTTCACTTCCATCGGTCAGTGTCAGTGTTTTCTTACAGTGAACCGGATTGTCTACCAATGGTACGGCTGCACCAATCTTTACCGGATCACCTACCGGAACAACCCGGTAAATTTCTTCTTCTTCTTCACCTTCTACCGGTGGCTCTGTGGGCGGAACTAATTGATATTTTCCTAAAGTAACTTCCAGGGGGGCCGTACCTTGCAGTAGTTGGCTTTCATATTTCTTGCTGATATAGGAGGTGTCTACTTTCACAATCCAGTCGCCCCGTTTCAGTACGGCCGCGGCCGGAGAACCGGGAATGACATAAGTAATCAGTGCGTTGTAAGCAGTGTCAATGTCCGGGTTGCGAACCAATGAATAGTCGAATCCATAGCTTGGCAGCGGAGTCTCCATGACAGAATCGACGAACGAATAACTGTCGTTCTTCGACTTTACTTTTGACAAGAACTGGGCAGGTTCCAGAAACAGATTCGCATCATCGTAGGAAGGTAGGTCTTGATACCACAGATAGTTCTGTTGCATGATATCGTACATCCATGTGTCCAATGCAGTCATGTGGGCATACTCCGGCCAGCGGTCGACACCGCAGGAGAAAAAGCCGCTGATAGATACGATAACCAGGGCAGGTATAAGGATTATCTTTCTTAATTTCGTCATCATAAAAAGCTTTTTACTGTGCAAATGTAGGAAATACTTTGCTTATCTACCACATTTATGGTATAAAAATGC
>OKZQ01000640.1_pt1 | contig 10524 bp, 5 predicted proteins | sample 1608261 | NCBI WGS metagenome assembly OKZQ01 (sample SAMN02674792, study PRJEB24791) | human gut metagenome, SKBSTL006 | isolation source: stool | host: Homo sapiens | place: USA
TCCGTCAGGTATATGGCTTTACCTATTCCAACCATTCTCTCTATGCTTTGACCGGTTCATTCTATAATCCCGGTCCTTATTCAGGCTACCTTGCCATGATATTCCCTATCTGCCTGTATGAATGGTTAAAGCGGAAAGAGGGTAAGAAAACCATACCTTATTATGTTGCTTTAGCTGTCATGCTATTGATTCTTTGTGTGTTGCCTGCCGGAATGAGCCGCTCGGCATGGATAGCTGCGGCGGTCTCTTCCATTTATGTTTGTGGTATGCACTATAAGATGGAAATTCAGCATTATATCAGGCATCATCGTAAGCAGGCAGTGTCTTTTGCCATAGTAACCTTTATTTTGGGCGGTATAGCATTGGGTGGCATTTATCAAATGAAAAAGGATTCGGCAGACGGCCGTCTGTTTATGTGGAAAATTGCTGCCCAAGCTGTCAGTGAGCACCCATGGACAGGATGCGGATGGAACAGTGTTCCGGCTGCTTACGGACAAGCGCAGGAGAATTATTTTGCAGCCGGAAATTATACGGCAACGGAGGAACTTGTGGCAGGTGCTCCCGAATATGTTTTCAATGAATATCTGCAAGTAGCCATTGCCTGGGGAATACCTGTGCTTTGCATCGGGTTGTTGATACTAGGTGGGAGCATGTACATAGGTCATAAACAAGGCATCTATGGACTATGCGGCGCATTGCTATCTTTAGCGGTATTTGCGTTTTCTTCTTATCCACTACAATTTCCAGCGTTTGTTTCGGCTTTGATTATATTAGTATTAGCTTGCGGTATCCGTGTTCTTCCTTTAGAGAAAGTTTGGCCTCGCATTTTGTTTACTGTTTTATTGTTAATCGGAAGCTATGGCTGTTTCTGTAAATATCAGCAGAAATCCAAGACTGTAGAAGCTTGTAAGCAATGGACCAAAAGCCGTATGTTTTACCACTCGGGAGCTTACCGGCAAGCAGTAGAAAGTTATGCTGAAATTCAGAAAGAAATGAAAGGGAATGCTCGCTTTATGTTTGAGTATGGCCATGCCTTGCATAAACTGCATGAACCCGAACTGTCTAACAAGGTACTGAAAGAGGCCTTGAAAGTGAGTGGCGATCCCATGATACTAAATATTATCGGGAAAAATGAACAGGAAATGAAGCACTATGATAGTGCGGAATATTGGTTCATGCGTGCTGTCCATCGGTTACCCGGACGAATTTATCCTTATTATCTATTGGCTCATTTATATGCGGAACCGGCTTTTTATCAGTGTGACAAATTGGAGCAGATGGTACAGACGGTATTGGAGAAAGAACCGAAAATTCAATCTACCGCTATCAAGCAGATGAGACGGAAAGCACGGGAACTATTGAAAAAAGTACCCGAAAATTAGTTTTTTCAAAATAAAAAGTTTTTATTTGTTATAGATATCACAAAATATGATCATGAAATTACACATATTTGCATCAGGCTTATTATTAGCCGTTTCTTTCACTGCCTGCTCGGGAGAAAAAAAGGAAACAACGGAAAAAGAAGGGGTGGAAACAGTTCTTCCTTCTTTACCCAATGAGGTGACGGTGATGCCGCTGAAAAAGCAGGTTTTCAATCATGAATTGATCAGTAACGGGAAAGTGACGGCACAGGATTATGCCGACCTGTATTTTCGTACCTCGGAAGTGGTGGCGAATATCTGGGTAAAGAACGGGGATATAGTGCGGAAAGGTCAAAAAATAGCCCAATTGGATTTGTTTAAGTTGAACAATACGTTGGTACAGAATAAAAATAGTTTGGCACAGGCTACCCTGGAGATGCAGGATGTGTTGATAGGACAAGGATATGCTCCCGATAATCTGAAGGTGATACCTGCTGATGTGCTGGAACTGGCAAAAGTAAAAAGCGGGTATGAGCAGAGCAAAGCTCAATATGAATCTGCTCAATATGATATGGAACAAGCTACGTTGACTGCTCCTTTCGATGGAGTGATTGCCAACCTCTTTGAAAAGAGATATAATATGCCCAAAACTTCCGAGCCTTTCTGCCGGGTAATCAATGCCGGAAATATGGAGGTGGATTTCACCGTACTTGAAAATGAGCTGCCATTGCTGAAAGTGGGGGATAAGGTGGAGATTACTCCTTATGCATCGGCAGCAGGGGTGCGCCAGGGAAGTATCAGTGAGATTAATCCGCTGGTGGACGAGAATGGAATGGTACGGATAAAGGCGAGAGTGAACGGGAGTAATAAATTGTTCGACGGCATGAATGTAAGGGTAAGCGTGAAGCGTTCTGTGGGCGAACAACTGGTTATCCCCAAAACGGCGGTTGTACTACGTTCCGGCAAACAGGTGGTATTTACACTGAAAGAGGGTAAAGCTATGTGGAACTATGTGCATACGGGATTGGAGAATATGGAGGAATATACTGTCACAGACGGACTGGAAGAAGGTATGGAGGTGATAACTACCGGAAATGTGAATCTGGCTCATGAAGCACCGGTGAGGGTGATTAAAAATTAAAAGTATGGTTAAGTTCTTATTACAACGTCCTATTGCGGTGCTGATGGCCTTTACCGCCTGCTTTATTGTTGGGTTGGTGACTTACTTCTCGCTGCCTGTATCTTTGCTGCCCGATATTGCCATACCGCAGATTACCATACAGGTGACGGGTGAGAATTCATCGGCACGGGAATTGGAGAATACGGTGGTTACCCCTGTGCGCAGGCAGTTGCTGCAAGTGGCCGGACTGAGAGAAATAAAAAGTGAAACTCGTGACGGGGCGGGCGTTATCCGTCTGGAATTTGATTTTGGTGTGAATACCGATCTGGCATTTATAGAGGTGAATGAGAAGATAGATGCCGCTATGAACAGTCTTCCCAAGGAAGTGACGCGTCCCAAGGCTATCAAAGCGAGTGCAACGGATATTCCTGTACTTTATGTCAATATGACTTTGAAAAACGACGGTGCTTATCAGGAAACCGACGAGCAACAATTTCTGGAGTTGTGCGAATTGGCGGAGAATGTGGTGAAACGCCGCATCGAACAGTTACCCGAAGTGGCTATGGCGGATATAACCGGAGTGCCCGGAAGGCTTTTGCAAATTGTTCCTGATAAAGATAAACTGGCCATGACGGGTATCAGTGTGGAGGATATAGAGAATACACTTTCCGCCAATAATGTAGAGCCGGGAAGCATGTTGGTGAGGGATGGTTATTATGAATATAATATTCGCATAGCTACCCTGCTTCGTACCCCGGAGGATGTGAAGAATATCTATATCCGCAAGGGGGAACGTATTATGCAGTTGAAAGAGCTCTGCAAAGTAGATATTGTTTCGCAAAAAGAGATGGGACGTTCCGTAGCCGGAGGAAAAAGGGCGGTAACGCTGGCCATTATCAAGCAGAGCGATGAAAATATGGATGTCATGAAAGAGAAGCTGAAAGAAACAACCGATTATTTTGCATCCCTGTATCCGGATATTGAGTTCAGCGTGAGCCGTAACCAGACGGAATTGCTGGACTACACCATTTCAAATTTACAGCAGAATCTTTCTTTGGGCTTTCTATTTATCTTTATTGTAGCTGTGCTGTTTCTGGGGGATGTCCGTTCACCGTTGATTATCGGCATCAGCATGGTTACTTCTATTGTAATCACATTCTTTTTCTTTTATTTCTGTCATGTGTCGCTGAATGTGATATCACTTTCGGGCTTGATTCTGGCAGTAGGTATGATGATAGACAGCGCCATTATTGTAACGGAAAATATTTCGCAGTATCGTGAACGGGGGTATTCTCTGAAACGTTCGTGTGCCGTGGGCACGACGGAAATGATTACACCGATGCTCAGTTCGTCCCTTACAACCATTGCGGTATTTGTGCCTTTGATATTTATGAGTGGCATAGCCGGAGCTATTTTTATGGATCAGGCTTTTTCTATCACGGTGGGATTGATGATATCTTATATTACGGGTATTATGTTGCTGCCCGTATTGTATCTGTTGTTTTATAAGGTCGGTATCCGCAGTAAGGGATTTCTTTCCAGACGTTTTGACAATCTGCTGAAAAATGAGTGGCTGGAAAGCTTTTATGATAAAGGGATTGACTGGGTGTTCTCACATAAAAAGCTTTGTGTGACCGGCACGCTGGCAACCCTTCCACTGTGTGTGTTTCTTTTTTATGTAATGGAAAAAGAGCGTATGCCGCAGATTGACCAGAATGAACTGGTGGCAAGGATAGAGTGGAATGAGAATATCCATGTGGACGAGAACAACCGCCGGGTGGATGATTTAATGAAACAGGTGGACGACCGGGTAACGGAGCATGCTGCTTATGTGGGTATGCAGGATTATATATTGAACGGGGGCAGTGAACTTTCGTCTACCGAAGCGGAACTTTATTTCAAGACGGAAAAGCCATCCGGAATCTATTCATTGCAGGAATTATTAGAGAAGGAGATAAGAGAGAAATATCCGTTGGCTGTGGTTACTTTCTCACCTCCCGAAACAATCTTTGAAAAATTGTTTGTGACAGGAGAAGCGGATGTGGTAGCGGAACTCCATACGGCGAATAAGTCGCAGGCACCGGATGCGGAGCATTTGCAGCGGTTGGAAAAGGAAATTACGCGGGTGGCGGGTAATGTTCCGACGGGCATCGCTTTCCGGAATCAGATGAATCTGATAATCAATAAAGAAAAACTGTTGTTGTATAACGTATCATATGATGAATTGACGCGGGTGCTCCGCACGGCTTTCAAAGAAAACAAGGTTTCCGTTTTACGCTCTTATCAGCAATATCTGCCTATCAGTATTGCCGGAGAGGAAAAGAGTGTAAATAGTGTATTAAGTGAAACTTTGGTGCGGACGATGGCGGATGGTAACGGAGAGGTGAATCATATTCCTTTGAATAATCTGGTGACGGTAGTGCCCGCCGAAGATTTGAAGAGTATTACGGCGGGAAAGAACGGAGAATATATTCCTTTAAGTTTTTATGATGTGAAGGATGCACCGGAACTGATGCGGAATGTAAAAGAGGTGGTTAGTGAGGAAAAGGAATGGGAAGTGGATTTCTCGGGTAGTTTCTTTTCGAATGAAAAAATGATGGGGGAATTGACTGTGATTCTTTTTGTTTCTTTGTTGCTGATGTATTTTATCCTTTGCGCGCAATTCGAGAGTTTCCTGCAACCGCTGATTGTCTTGATGGAAATTCCTATTGATACGGCTTTTGCTTTGCTGGCATTATGGGTTTTCGGTCACACGTTGAATTTGATGTCTGCCATAGGCATTATCGTGACTTGTGGTATTGTGGTGAATGACTCTATTTTAAAAATGGATGCCATCAATGAATTACGGAAAGCGGGGATGCCTTTGGTGGAAGCCATTCATACAGCGGGCAGGCGCAGGTTGAGAGCGATTATCATGACTTCGCTGACAACTGTCTTTGCAATGGTTCCGTTGCTGTTTACCTCGGATATGGGGTCGGAGATGCAGAAGCCTTTGTCTATTGCCATGATTGGCTCTATGGTGGTGGGAACTTTGGTCAGCTTGTTTATCATTCCTTTAATATATTGGTTTATTTATAGAAAACATGACAAAAATGAAGTACATTAGCATATGGATGGTGGGGTGTATGCTGTTGTCTCTCGGAGCAAAGGCGCAGCAGGTGGTGAAGCTGGATTTGCAACGCACGATAGAGATTGCGAATGATAGTTCCTTGTCCGCTTTCAGATATCAGAATCTTTATTTGTCGGGATATTGGGAATATCGTACTTACAAGGCGAACCGTTTGCCGAGTCTTACGCTGGATCTGACTCCGGCTAAATATTATCGCTATATCACCCAGCGTTATGATTCGAATGAGGATATGGATGTGTATCGTGAACAACAGATGTTCAGCGCATCGGGTGGATTGAGTATCAAACAGAATCTGGATTGGACGGGCGGTACTTTCTATATTGATTCGGAACTGGACTTTATGCGTAATTTCGGTGACTCAAAGTCTACACAGTATTCCAGTATCCCTGTGCGTGTGGGATATCAACAGAGCCTGTTGGGATATAATGCTTTTCGTTGGGACCGGAAAATAGAGCCGTTGAAGTATGAAAAGGTGAAGAAGCAATTCATTTATAACACGGAAATGGTTTCAGAAGAAGCGGTGACTTATTTCTTTGCGTTAGCTATGGCACAGGCGGATTACCGCTTGGCGGAGGAGAATGTGGCGTCCAGTGATACCCTTTATAGCATCGGGCTCCAGCGTCATAAGATAGCAGCCATATCACGTGCCGATTTGCTGACATTGCAACTGGACAAAGTGAATGCGCATAATACGTTGCAGAATGCGCAGATTGCTTTGAAACGCGCTATGTTTTCATTGGCTTCCTTTCTGAATCTGGATAAGAATACCGTGATTGAATTGGATATACCGGGACGTCCCACAGGAAAGATGATTCCCGTAGATGATGCGTTGATGCGGGCCAAAGAGAATAATCCTACTTTCCTGGAACAACGGCAGAATGTGCTGGAAGCGGAACAGAATGTGGACAAGACAAAGAAAGAATCCCGTTTCAATGCTAGTTTTAATGCCAGTGTGGGTTTTAACCAGGTGGCGGATAAACTGGGAGATGCCTACAGACATCCTTTGCAACAGGACTTGGTTTCTGTCAGTGTTTCTATTCCTTTGATTGACTGGGGGGTGAGAAAGGGTAAATATAATATGGCGAGAAATAATCTGAATGTGGTGAGGATTGCCGCCCGTCAGGAAGAACTGAGTGTGGAGGAAGAGGTGATTATGACGGTGAATGATTTTAATATTCAGCAGAGTTTGATTGCGAGTGCGGAGGAGGCTTTGGATCTTGCCGTAATGGCATACGAGCAGACACGCCAACGTTTTATCATCGGAAAGGCGGATGTGAATAGTCTTACTCTTTCGTTGAACCGCCAGCAGGAGGCGCAGAAAAATTATATTTCGGCTTTGCAGAATTATTGGTTGAATTATTATAAGATACGTAAACTGACGCTGCACGATTTTGAGTCCGGTTTTTCCCTTGCGGACAAGTTTGATTTTAATACAGGAATTTATCGATGAGTAATCCGCGTAACCTCTCCTCGTTTACCTTGATAGTGACATTTGTCTGCCTGTCACTGATAGGGGTGGTATTAGTACCGCTGTTGCCGGTTAAGCTGGCGCCGTCGCGTACCTTGCCCGGTCTGACTGTTTCTTTCAGTATGCCCGGCAATTCGTCACGGGTTATTGAGGCGGAGGTTACCAGTAAACTGGAGGCGATGATGGCCAGAGTAAAGGGTATCAGGAAGGTGAACTCTACTTCGGATAACGGCAGCGGCTCAATTTCTTTGGAACTGGACAAGCATGCGGATATTGACGTTACCCGCTTTGAAGTGTCTACCATCATCAGACAGACCTGGCCTCAGCTGCCCGAGGGGGTGAGTTATCCTCAAATCAGTACGCGACGTTCGGATGATAAGGCATCCAGACCTTTTATTACTTATACACTGAATGCGCCTGCCAATCCTATTTTGATTCAGCAGTATGCGGAAGAGAATATCAAGCCGGTATTGGGACAGTTGAAGGGGATTTATAAAGTGGAACTGAATGGAGCTACACCTATGGAGTGGCAGTTGGAGTATGACAGTGACCAGCTTTCACGTTTGGGAATCACACTGCAGGCTGTGCAACGGGCCATTAACCGCCATTATGAAAAAGAGTTTCTGGGGATCTGTTCTATTGAAAAAGGTGCGGAGGGCAGAGAGTGGATCAGACTGGTACGTACATCTACTGAAAAAGAAATGGAATTTGAACCGGGAGCCATTCAACTGCAAGCCGAAGATGGAACGATGGTTACGCTGGATAAACTGATAAAGGTAAGGCATGTGGAAGAACGACCGCAAAGTTATTACCGGATAAACGGGCTGAATTCTGTCTACCTGTATATCACGGCCGAGGAAACTGCCAATCAATTAAATTTAAGTGGGGAAGTGAAGCACCTTATGGGTGAGTTGCAACAGAAGATGCCTCCGGGCTATGAGGTACATATCAGTTATGACGCTACGGAATATATTCAGAAAGAATTGGATAAGATTTATTTCCGTACCGGACTGACCGTATTGATTTTATTGCTGTTTGTAGCGTTGATAACACGAAATCTGCGTTATCTGTTCCTGATTGTGACCAGTCTGGCGGTTAATATATCTGTTGCCGTCATTCTTTATTATGCATTTGGTCTGGAAATGCAGCTTTATTCATTGGCGGGTATTACCATCTCATTGAATTTGGTGATAGATAATACGATAGTGATGACAGACCATATTCTGCATCGCCGCAATCTGAAGGCGTTTGTTTCTGTACTGGCGGCCACGCTGACTACTATCGGGGCATTGGTTATTATTTTCTTTCTGGATGAGAAGATACGTCTGAACTTGCAGGATTTTGCAGCGGTGGTCATTATCAATCTGGCAGTATCTTTGTTTGTTGCATTATTCTTTGTTCCGTCCATGATTGATAAAATAGGTTTGGAGAAGAAAAAGAGAAGAAAAAGAAGACGTTTTCTGCTCAGACCCACTTTTATGAAACGGTTGACTGTCTATTTTACCCGTTTCTATCAAGGGGTGATTTATTATTTATGCCGTTTCAGGGTGATAGCTTGCCTATTATTGCTGCTGGGGTTCGGTCTGCCTGTATTTATGCTGCCCGAGAAGATGGAAGGAGAAGGTAAATGGGTGGAATATTATAATAAGGTATTTGATAATCCTACCTTCAAGGATAAGGTAAAGCCGGTAATCAACAAGGCTTTAGGTGGCAGCCTCCGTCTTTTTGCGGAAAAAGTATACGAGGGAAGTTATTTCAATCGTGATGAAGGTGAAGTGGTGCTTTCCGTTTATGCTACGTTGCCTAATGGCAGTACATTGGAGCAGATGAATGTGCTGATTAAGAGGATGGAAACTTATCTGAGCGATTTCAAGGAAATCAGGCAGTTTCAGACGTATATCTATAATGCGCGTCAGGCTAATATCCAGATTTATTTTACAAAAGAAAATCAGCGGAGCGGATTCCCGTATACTTTGAAAGCTAATATAATCAGTAAGGCACTGACTTTGGGAGGTGGTAGCTGGAGTGTATATGGTTTGCAGGATCAGGGCTTCAGTAACGATGTGCGTGAGAGTGCGGGAAGTTTCCGTGTGAAACTGTATGGATATAATTATGACGAACTTTCTTATTGGACAGAACAGCTGAAAGAGAAGTTGTTATTACACCGTCGTATTAAAGAGGTTACGGTAAATTCGGAGTTCTCTTGGTGGAAAGATGATTATAGCGAGTTCTATCTGGATTTGGACAGGTTGAGGATGGCGAAAGAGCATATTACAGCCACGCAGCTGTTCGCCGCTTTGCGCCCTGTTTTCGGAAGGGATATTTATTGTGGTAACGTGTTGTTTGATAGTCAGACGGAGCAATTGAAACTTTCATCGGTTCAGGGACAACGATATGATGTATGGGGATTGGTCAATATACCCTTTTTTATTGATGGCCGTTCTTATAAACTGGCTGATTTCGCTACTGTCCGGAAGGGACAGTCACCTCAGAAAGTCGCTAAAGAAAACCAGCAATACCGGCTTTGTCTGCAATATGAATATATCGGTTCTTCCGAACAAGGAAAAAAACTGTTGAAGAAAGACTTGGAAGAATTTAATAAGATATTGCCTATGGGATATACAGCCGAAAATGAGCAGGATTACTGGTCATGGAATAAGAAAGATAACAAGCAATACGCATTGCTGTTGATTGTAATCGCCATTATTTTCTTTACGACGGCTATTTTGTTTAATTCCTTGAAACAGCCTTTGGCTATCATTTTTGTTATTCCGATATCCTATATCGGCGTATTCCTTACGTTTTATCTTTTCGGACTGAATTTTGATCAGGGGGGATTTGCTTCTTTTGTATTACTTTGCGGTATTACAGTAAATGCCAGTATTTATATTCTAAATGAATATAATGCGATAAGAAAAAGGTATCCTCTGTTATTACCGGTACGTGCCTTCACCAAGGCATGGAATTCGAAAATTCTGCCTATCTTTCTGACGGTCGTTTCTACTATTCTGGGATTTATTCCTTTTATGGTGGGAGATGGAAAAGAGGCTTTCTGGTTCCCTTTGGCAGCAGGTACTATAGGCGGGTTAGTTATGTCTATACTTGGAATATTTTTGTTTTTGCCTATATTCTCATTGAAGAAACAAAAAAGATAATAAAGGTTTTACTTTTCTTTTTCAATAGAAGTGTTTACTTTTGTTGTTACAAAAAAACGTTGAATAAATATTATCTAATACTCGCTAATCATGTTGACTCAAATTATTAACGGCAAGATTTTTACTCCGCAAGGTTGGCTGGACGAAGGCTCTGTACTGATACGGGATAATAAAATATTGGAAGTGACTAACTGTGACCTGGCACTGATCGGTGCAAAATTGATTGATGCTAAAGGGATGTATATTGTACCCGGATATGAGATCGGAAGAGCACACGTCTGAACTCCAGT
>OKZQ01000651.1_pt1 | contig 10423 bp, 10 predicted proteins | sample 1608261 | NCBI WGS metagenome assembly OKZQ01 (sample SAMN02674792, study PRJEB24791) | human gut metagenome, SKBSTL006 | isolation source: stool | host: Homo sapiens | place: USA
ACCGGAAGCGGTACTCCCTCCCAACTGCCCCGCATCCGCAGCGGATTTACTGATATCCATGCTACGTTCCACATAAAATGTTTTTCCACTCGTTACAGGTTGCATCACTATTCTGGTCAACTTGCACTTCTTCAATGGATAAGTGGAATGGCAAGCAATACTGAACTTCAAACCGGCATAAGCATGCTTTAGCAAGAAGGAGGCAACCGGCGTACGGTTATTAACTGCCGTAAGAGGAGCATCAGCATAACAAAAATCATTATCCGCTGTATGATCTTTCACTGTCAGAGCAGTCACCGTACTATTAGCGCCGAAAGTGACCTTACCATAGGGATAATAGGCATGCAAAGAAGCATCCGTGCTCCCGACATATATCTTGCTTGCCAGGCTCCATGAAGTTCCGTCGTGAATGCACTCCACATCGTATTGTTGCGGAAACGTAGCGCTATAAGGTGCCGTACGGAATATTCCGATAGCGGCATTCGACAAAGTGACAGCACGTGTACCAATGCCGTTGTCCGTAACGGTTTCTACCCTGACGGGAACATACTCTTCTTCCCCGCCGGTATCCACCGGGTCCATCCCTCCGTTGCCACAGGCTGTCAGCAATATTCCCATCCCGATATTTGTCAGCATCTGTTTCATCTTTATCTGCTTTCTTAAAAACATAATTATTCCTTTCTGTCTTTTTATTGCGGCACAAACGGATCACCGGAGGGGTCTTTGACCACCTCCCCTATCCATTCTTCCACCTCCACAGTCCCTATCTCTACTTCAGTAGGACGAATAATGGCATTTATCTCATATTTTGTCCCTTCCGCCAATTTTCCACTCGTACCGCAAAGGTCCGAAGCGCTGATTTTACCTTTCATCTCCTTTCCGTCTACCATCAATGTAAAAGAAAGCTCCCCGGTAAAGTCAGAAGGTACCACCATATAATCCAGAACGGCAGGAGCCGCAGTGGTCCCGATACTGATCGGAACGTTATAATTGAACGTCACTTCCCGCGCTTCTCCTTCAACAGTTCCGGTAAACAGATCCAGAATTCCGGCAATCCGTAAGGTTGCCTTGAAGGTAAATGAGCTAATCTTCCCGTCCCCGGTATACTCTCCTTTGGCAGAAGTCGGAGTCCCATCTGCTATCCCCCTGATAAAATTGAATCTCAGCAGCGCATAGGCCCTGCGTAAATTCAGTGTAATGGGCCCGGTTGAATTTGAGGCCTTAAAAGGACAATAATAAATCTCTTTCGAAGCCACATAGAGCTCACTGCTCAGCCCTACGCTACTCGCCCCATCTTCTCTATAAGGATAATAAGCCGTCAGTTCCGCCGGTTCATCGATCAACACCACCTCTTCCCCGTCTGTCTCCCAAAGTGGAGTTCCATACGTATACTTTCTGTTATGAACGGGCTCATAACCCTTTCCGGTATCTTCTTTTCGAAATATACCGATAGCATCAGTCGCATCAGTCAGTTCGGCAGTCACCGAACGCGTAAGTACCTCTAACCGCCCCGTTGAAACACCGCCTATACCTAAAGAAGCGCGCTCCCCTTCTCCTGTTTTTCCGTTATCCGGAACAACGCAATCATATTGCGAACAGGAGAAGAGCGCCATACACAGAAGAATGCAGGATTTCTGAAAACAATCTATTTTACACTTCTTTATTTTCATCGTTCTGATTATTTTTTATGAAACCATTCAATTCACTTCTACATCCGGTGGAGTCACTATCCCGTCAGGAACTTTCCAATCCGTAGGAACAGTAACAGTTTGTATGCCTCCAAAGCTGCCGGCTCCGTAAGCATCATCGGGAGTATCAGCCCCCTGGCTCAAAATATCCTTAATAATTACTGTATAAACATTGTTACGCCGTAAATACTGGACATCATCTTTATCGATATTAATATTCACCCGATACCATCCACTAAAAGAAGGAGACTTTTCACATTCCAAGAGCAAACATACTGCCTGTGTCTGTTTCAGATAAGGAGTATGCAGGGTGCGCAATACTTCGGTAGCATACAAACCGCCTATGATGCTGAATTGCTCCTGTGCACTTTTCGTATTCGCGTATGTCAACGGAGTAAAAGCCGCATCTTGCGGATCATTAAACACAGGTATGTCCGGTGAAACGTTACGAAGTACAGCCGATTTCAGGAGAACCGTCCCCTTTTTATCCTCAACCACCCGTACATCTATGCGTACAGCGGCACGCAGCAATTGAACGCTCATATCTTTTCCCGCTTCTTTGAATGCGATTCCACTCATGGGCAAACAGTCGTCCGTAACCTTATAGGTCCTGTCCGTTGGTGAATGCAACGGCATCTCTCCCCGGAGTCGTACCCGTACCGCATTTTCTGTCTGTCCGGCACAATAGGCATCCCAATCCATTCCGGAAAAATAGACCGAAGCATTGGCAAGTACCAATACATCGTAATCCGTGTGATTGTCAATGCTTCCGCTTCCCGGTATAGTCACCGATATTTTTCCTGTTTTAGCCAGGTGATTGCCATCTACGGTTCCGTCTAACGAGCCGGCATACAAACCGTTACCATGCTCGTCATAAATGAAGAATAAAAGTTTCACATCCTTTATCGCACTTTCTTCCGGACGGGCCACAGATATTTTCCCTCCCGTATCGGACGCTCTGGTATCCGGTATTTCAGTATCGGGAATGGTATAGTTCAGCGTACAAATGGCAGGATCAGGAATTTGTATATCATGTCCCTCTTCACCTGAACAGGCTATGATCCCTATCAAGCAAAATACGCTTAAAAGCATACATCCTTGCCGCATATTTTTTTTCAATCGTTTCATGAGTCAACTAATCTATGTTTATTTTTACAGTTCATCTTCCTGAGTCCCGCCGTTTCCCCAATCATCGGGTGAACGATCCACTTGAGTCAGTTTAAAATGCACCGTCAAATTCTTTACTTTTATATAGAAATCGTCATCATAAGCCTGCCCGGCAGGAAGATCTCCGTAAGACTTTTTGGCCTTTACGGTAAGAGTATTCCCAGTAACGGTTATTTCATAACGGTCATTGGAGATCATAGCCGATGCAGCACCTTCAGCCACCGTTACAGGCACAACCGAAGCATTACCGTTAACCGTACTCGACGTGTTAAAACTTAATTGCCAGAAAGGACCGAATGTGACATCACTGTCTATGGAAACCGACTTTTGTGAATCTGCATAGCCGGACAAAACAATCTTCTTTGTAGCCGAAGAGAACCAGTTTTCACGGTCAAAATCAATTTCGGTATTTACATCGATCCAGTCAATCACTTTTACATAGATATTCATCGGAACCCCTACAGCCGCATCGTCAGGATTGTCATAGCCCGATCCGCCCCGGGCATTCTTGCCGTAAACATTTCGATCTTTATAGGATACAAGCTACGCGGCATACGGGGAAGCCTTGTCACCGCTCTTGGGACGGTACTTCCGTCATTCGTCATCATATTGGCCATTGCCATGTTTTTTCATAACTTCAAAGACAACCCCATTGTAGAACGAATCTTCAAAGGGATACGTCCTGCTGTAGTCGCACTGATTGCAGCACCCACTTTCAGCATGGCAAAGTCTGCCAAAGTCAATCGATATACCCTCTGGATTCCGGTTGTCTCCGCCCTGCTCATTTGGTTATTGGGCTTCTCTCCCATCTGGATTATTATCGCGGCAGGTGTAGGTGGCTTCTGCTGGGGAAAATGGAAACAGTCACATCCCTAATCATTCACATTTACATTGAAACATTATGATTTACCTGCAACTCTTTTATACATTCTTCAAAATCGGATTATTTGGCTTCGGAGGCGGATATGCCATGCTCTCGATGATTCAGGGAGAAGTGGTGACACGCTATGATTGGGTAAGTACTCAAGAGTTCACCGATATTGTAGCTATCAGCCAGTCTACTCCCGGTCCCATCGGTATCAACGCCGCTACCTATGTCGGCTTTACGGCTACAGGCAGTATCTGGGGATCTGTCATCGCCACCTTTGCGGTAGTGTTGCCGTCATTTATCCTGATGTTGACCATCAGTAAGTTCTTCCTGAAATATCAGAAACATCCTGCCGTAGAGGCTGTGTTCAGCGGACTCCGCCCTGCAGTGGTAGGATTATTGGCATCGGCTGCTCTGGTCTTGATGAATGTGGAAAACTTCGGTTCGCCCACAGACGATACTTATACTTTTGTCATCAGCATCATTATTTTCCTGGTAGCCTTTATAGGAACAAAAAAATATCACGCTAACCCGATTCTGATGATTATCGCCTGCGGAATAGCCGGACTGATCTTATACTAGGGAAATCTCACTGCGGAACACAAGGGAATGTGTTGATATTCGTATTTACCACAGATTACACGGATTTACACAGAACGAATTTAATCTACTGTAACCAATAATATTTATCTGTATTAATCCGTGTAATCTGTGGTGAAGATGACACATCCCCTCATCTTTTGTAATACATTTACAGTTTCACTTTCTTACTTACCGATTTCGATTCATTGTGCAGACGGTCAAGTGCTGTCACAACATAGCGGTATTTGTTTTTCCCATCCTTGTAAGGGAGCTTATAGAAATTGTTACGGGTAACGGCAACAATATACGAAGCATCGTCAATGTTCACTTTTTCTTTATCATCAAAACGATAAACAACGTATTGCACAGCACGATCCATCTCATCTTTAGCTTTCGGAGCAGTCCAGAATAACATGTAACCATCTTCCGTCCATACTTTTTTCACTTTACGGACTTTACCCGGTGCTTTATCATCCATAAAGTCGAAAACGGGAACCAAAGCAGGATACTTATGATACTCCTGCACAAGTGCATCCCGATATTTTCCGGCATTCTCTACCACAGCGCTCGCCGGCCACTGACAACTGCCACCGATGGTCTGATAAGCTCTTTCCAAAGCCATCTTGCGAGGCAGCTGATTCATGGAAGGATTCTTCGGATCGGCATTCTGAATCGTATTCATCACAGACTGGCCAATGAACAAAGGACGGTTCTCCGTATTCTTTGCCCACCATTTCACCAGGGTTTCATAATCGGCGGCAGGATGCCCTATCTGCCAGTATATCTGCGGAATATTATAATCGACCCAACCATTGCGCGCCCAAAGCAATACATCCGCATACAGATCGTCATAGTTCTGCAGGCCGTTGGTCTTGCTTCCGAGCGGATCGTTCTTTTCGTTACGGTAGATACCAAACGGACTAATACCGAACTTCACCCAAGGCTTCAAGCCACGAATAGTCTCGTGTATCTTCTGAATCAATATATTAACATTGCTCCGGCGCCAGTCGGCACGATTGGTGAACCCTCCGCCGTAACGGGCAAAGCTTGCGTCATCCGGAAAGTCCATGCCTTTTGCCGGATAAGGATAGAAATAATCATCCATATGAATAGCGTCTACATCGTAACGCGAAACAATGTCCGCCACCACCATGCAAATATGACGACGACTTTCGGGCAATGCCGGATCAAAAAAGAGTTGATTATTGTAAGTGACAAACCATTCCGGATGGATATTATACAGGTGATTGGGCGACAGCTCACTCTTCAGTGATGTCTTCACCCGATAAGGATTGATCCACGCATGGAACTCCATTCCCCGTTTATGGCACTCGTCGATCATGAACTGCATCGGATCCCAGTAGGGCGAAGGCGCCTGCCCCTGCACTCCGGTTAGGAAACGGCTCCACGGTTCCAATTGTGAAGCATATAAAGCATCTGCCTCCGGACGCACCTGGAATATGATCGCATTGATGCCTGCCCCCTGCAAAGAGTTAAGCTGATCGATAAGTGTTTGTTTTAACTTCTCAGTAGGAATACCACGGAACTGCCCATTAACAGCCTGTATCCACGCTCCGCGAAATTCTCTTTTCGGATAAGGGCTTTGTTGTTGTATTTGTGCCCCCACTCCTGTTGCAAGAAAGAGAGCTAAAAGAAGAATCAGTTTTCTCAGGTTCATAATTGGTTTTCATAAAAATGTGGTGCAAAGATACAATTTTGCTCCTCATTTGCAACGGTTAAGCAAGCAATTCAATCTTCGCAAGTGTTTTTAAGATAAAAGTTCCTTCCACTGTTAGGTTAAACGTTGCTGACTCACTATCTTTGCAGTCCAAGTAACGAAAACGCTTATGACTGATAGTAAATACATCTCTATAAAAGGGGCCAGAGTCAACAATCTGAAGAATATTGACGTAAACATTCCCCGCAACAAACTGGTGGTGATCACCGGTCTTTCCGGTTCCGGAAAATCATCGCTCGCTTTCGACACCCTCTATGCCGAGGGACAGCGTCGCTACGTGGAAAGCCTCAGTAGCTATGCCCGCCAGTTTCTGGGCCGAATGAGCAAACCCGAATGTGACTTTATCAAAGGCATTCCGCCCGCCATTGCCATCGAACAGAAAGTGAACAGCCGTAACCCGCGTTCCACCGTAGGTACCTCGACCGAAATTTACGAATACCTGCGCCTGCTTTATGCACGTGTGGGCAAAACCTACAGTCCCGTCAGCGGAGAGGAAGTGAAGAAGCACTCCATCGAAGACATTGTAAACTGCATGCTCTCTTATCCGGAAGGGACCCGCTATACCGTGCTGACACAGATTTACCTGCATGACGGACGCACGCTCGAACAACAGTTGGAGATCGACCGGAAGCAAGGTTTCAACCGTCTTGAAGTAAACGGCGAGATGGTGCGTATCGACGAATATGCTGCCGGCAAAGAAGACGTGGTATACCTGCTCGTCGACCGAATGACGGCAGCAAAATCCAAGGATGCCATCAGTCGCCTGACCGACTCTGCCGAAACAGCCATGTACGAAGGCGACGGCATGTGTATGCTTCGCTTTTATCAGCCGGACGGAACGACCCGGTTGCATACTTTCAGTACCAAATTCGAAGCTGACGGTATGACGTTCGAAGAACCGAACGACCAGATGTTCTCGTTCAACTCCCCGATCGGTGCCTGTCCCGTATGTGAAGGATTCGGTAAAGTGATCGGTATCGACGAGCACTTGGTGGTGCCTAACCGTTCTTTGTCCGTCTACGACGGAGCCATTGTCTGTTGGCGGGGCGAAAAGATGGGAGAATGGCGCGAAGAGCTGATCCACAATGCCGAAAAATTCAACTTCCCGATCTTTACTCCTTACTACGAGCTAACCGACGAACAGCGCCGGGTGTTGTGGGAAGGAAACCAATACTTCCATGGCATCAACGACTTCTTCAAGATGCTCGAGGAGAATCAGTATAAGATTCAATACCGTGTGATGCTGGCACGCTATCGCGGAAAGACGCTTTGCCCGAAATGCCACGGCACCCGTCTGAAACCCGAAGCGGGATACGTCCGCGTGGGTGGAAAGAACATTTCCGAACTGGTAGACCTGCCTATCACCGAATTGCAAAAATTCTTCGACTCGCTCACGCTGAACGAACACGACCAGGCCGTAGCCCGTCGTATCCTGACGGAAATCAACAGCCGCATCCGGTTCCTGATTGATGTGGGTCTGGGCTATCTCACACTGAACCGCCTCAGCAATTCGTTGTCGGGCGGAGAAAGCCAGCGCATCAACCTGGCCACTTCGTTGGGAAGCAGCTTGGTGGGCAGCCTTTACATCCTCGACGAACCGAGTATCGGACTCCACAGTCGGGATACCGACCGATTGGTTCATGTGCTCCGCCAACTCCAGCAGTTGGGCAACACGGTCGTGGTGGTAGAGCACGACGAAGAAATCATCCGTGCCGCAGACTACATCATCGACATCGGTCCGAATGCCGGACGACTGGGCGGACAGGTAGTATACGAGGGTGACATGAAAGATTTAAAGAAAGGCAGCAACAGTTATACGGTGAAATACCTGCTGGGCGAAGAGACCATTCCCGTGCCGGAACACCGTCGTCCATGGAACAACTATATCGAAATAAAAGGTGCCCGTGAAAACAACTTGAAAGGTGTGGACGCCCGCTTCCCACTTAATGTGATGACGGTAGTGACGGGTGTTAGCGGTTCGGGAAAGAGCACACTGGTACGCGACATTTTTTACCGCGCGCTGAAACGCGAACTGGACGAATGCAGCGAGCGTCCTGGAGAATTTGTGTCCATTGAAGGCGACCTGCGCAATCTGCGCAATGTGGAGTTTGTCGATCAAAATCCCATCGGCAAGTCTTCCCGCTCCAATCCGGTGACCTACATCAAAGCATACGACGAAATCCGCAAGCTCTGGGCTGACCAGCCGCTCGCCAAACAAATGGGATATACCGCAGGACATTTCAGCTTCAACAACGAGGGTGGGCGTTGCGAAGAGTGTAAAGGTGACGGAACCATCACAGTGGAAATGCAATTCATGGCCGACCTGGTGCTGGAGTGTGAATCATGCCACGGAAAACGTTTCAAGGCCGATACACTCGAAGTGAAATTCCAGGATAAAAATATCTATGACGTACTGGAAATGACAGTCAACCAAGCTATTGAATTCTTTACGAAACACGGACAGAAGAAGGTTGTGAAGAAACTGATCCCCTTGCAGGATGTCGGTTTGGGATATATCAAACTGGGGCAATCTTCATCTACCCTGTCAGGAGGAGAGAACCAGCGCGTGAAACTGGCTTACTATCTGAGTCAGGAGAAAGCAGACCCGACGCTGTTTATCTTCGACGAACCTACTACGGGATTGCACTTTCACGATATACGCAAGTTGCTCGATGCATTCGACGCACTGATCCGACGCGGACACTCCATCGTAATCATCGAGCACAACATGGATGTCATAAAATGTGCCGATTACGTGATAGACCTCGGACCGGAAGGCGGAGATAAGGGCGGCAATATTGTGGCAACCGGAACGCCGGAAGAGGTGGCTGCCTGTGCGGCAAGTTATACGGGACAATTCCTGCAGGAGAAACTGAACCACTTGTAAAACAAGCAAGGGTTCTCTAATCAATTTTATCGGGAACTCACCACAAAGGGGCTGTCAAAAGTCTTTTCACCACAGAATACACAGATTATCAATATGGATAATCAATGACTTAAAATTCACCCTGTGTTACTCTGTGCCCTCTGTGGTGAGTTCCTTTTAAAAGAAAAATCAGAAGTAGAATCCGAAACCTACTTTCAGTCCGAACTTCGACAAATCACTGTCTTTGAAACTCAAATCATAATAGACAGCCGGTTCGATGGTAACAGTCCGTGTCAGGAAAAACGCATAGCCAGCCTCCGCACCGAAGGCAAAGTCGGTCGTGTCTCCTACTTTCCAGTTATAGCGATTCATCTTCAATCCGGCTCCGAGATAAATGCCGCATTTGTCGAAATAATATCTTCCACCCACACCCAGTGTGTACTTATCTTCCGGTTTGCTCCAATTGGCTCCGGCCGTGAGCATCAGTGCCACATTATCCACCAGGAAAGCACCGCCTTGCGCCTGCAACCCGAACTGGGTTTTCTCAGACTTGCTGTACGAAAGTCCAAGTCCCGTCACCGAGGGATTCACAATCCACTTTCCTTTCTCAAACTGTGCCTGTGCCGTCACTGAAACGACAAGCAGACATACGATCCACATTAATTTCTTCATAACGTTTCTACTTTTTCAGGTTATTCATATGTTCTTCCTCCCGGCGGCGCTGCTGCATCTGTTCTTTTTTTCTCAGCACCAGCCAGAGAACCAGAACAATGACATACGAAGCAGCCAGGGTGAGATATTTCTCTGTGTCGCTCACCTCATGATTGCGAGGCAGCAGATAAGCCGCTGTCGCAGATACATAGATCAGCAAGGCGACAGTAACCCAGGTTGACTTTTTTACTTTCTTCATCTTTATACGAATATCGAGTTTATTTTTTATACGAGTATCCAATCCCTTTTTTCCAAACAATAAACCAAACGGCTCCAATCAGTGTACAAAGCCCTCCTGTCACATACGAAACCCAATGTGACAATCCTAATCCTTCGGGGGCGATGCAGATATAAGTGGAACAGACATCTGTCATAAACAGAGCGGGAACCAATGTCAAACCATACCACTTGCGGGCACGCGCCAAGTAGACTGTGATGGCCCAGAGAGTAAAGACCGATAAGGTCTGGTTGGCCCAGGCAAAATAGCGCCAGATCATGTCGAACCCGTCTTTATCACGCAAACTGTAAAGCAACAGCCCGATGGCGACAATGAACATCGGCACACAAATATACAAACGGCGACGAATGCTTTTTTGTTCCAGTTTCAGAAAATCGGCTACGATCAGACGTGCCGAACGAAACGCGGTGTCGCCCGATGTAATAGGCGCCGCAATCACTCCCAGAATGGCAAGTATCCCTCCGATTGTTCCCAACCACTCCTTCGTGATGGCGTCTACAATAACAGAAGCATTACTTTCTTCCATCCCATTCTCATGGAAAAAGTAAGTAGCCGCAGCAGCCCA
>OKZQ01000753.1_pt1 | contig 9140 bp, 5 predicted proteins | sample 1608261 | NCBI WGS metagenome assembly OKZQ01 (sample SAMN02674792, study PRJEB24791) | human gut metagenome, SKBSTL006 | isolation source: stool | host: Homo sapiens | place: USA
AATTGGTCTGTGCCGGATATTCGGCAGCCAGCGTATCGATTTGCTTCACCACGGGAACAATGCCCAGGCTCTTACGGTAATTGCGGACATAAAGGCTGCCGTCTTCCATATCACCTTCGTAGCCGATGGCACGTGCAATCTGGAAATCGGAGAATCCCTGACGCTTGGCTTGCTTGAGCAGGTCGGCAGGCAAGTCGGCTATCTGCTTGTGATTGTTCCCCCACTGATGGAGTTCCTCAGAAGTATTCATGATATTCATCAATTTCTGGAGGAACCACTTGTCGATCTTAGTCAGTTCGTGCACCTGATCGATGGTATATCCGGCACGGAAAGCCTTCGAGATGACAAAGATACGTTTATCGGTCGGTTCGTGCAGTGCTTTGTCGATGTCGGGGATAACGAGTTCCTTGTTTTCCACAAAACCATGCATCCCCTGTCCGATCATTCGCAAGCCCTTCTGAATCGCTTCCTCAAAAGTGCGGCCAATGGCCATTACCTCACCGACGGACTTCATCGAAGAGCCGAGTTCCTTGTCCACACCGTGGAACTTACCGAGGTCCCAACGCGGAATTTTGCAGACTACATAATCGAGTGCCGGCTCAAAGAAGGCACTGGTGGTTTTCGTCACAGAGTTCTTCAGGTCGAACAACCCGTAGCCAAGTCCGAGTTTTGCAGCCACAAAGGCAAGTGGATAACCGGTAGCCTTGGAAGCCAGGGCAGACGAACGGCTCAGGCGGGCATTCACCTCGATCACGCGATAGTCTTCACTTTCGGGGTCGAAAGCATATTGCACGTTACATTCTCCCACAATGCCGATGTGGCGGATGATGCGGATGGCGAGCTCGCGCAGTTTATGATACTCCTTATTGGTCAGGGTTTGTGAAGGAGCTATCACGATAGACTCACCGGTATGGATGCCCAGCGGGTCGAAATTCTCCATATTGCAGACCGTGATACAGTTGTCAAAACGGTCACGCACCACCTCGTACTCCACCTCCTTCCAGCCACGGAGGCTCTTCTCAACCAATACCTGCGGAGAGAAGGAGAAAGCTTTTTCCACGAGTAGGTCCAGTTCTTCTTCATTGTCACAAAAACCCGAACCCAATCCGCCCAGTGCGTAAGCTGCACGGACAATGACCGGATAGCCTAATTCCCGGGCAGCACGACGGGCGTCTTCTGCGTTCTCCACCGCCTCGCTCTTGATGGTCTTCACATCGATCTCGTTCAGCTTGTCGACGAAAAGTTCACGGTCCTCGGTGTCGATAATGGCCTGTACGGGAGTTCCCAGAACTTTCACATTATATTTCTCCAGAATCCCTTCGCGGTAAAGGGCGACCCCGCAGTTCAATGCCGTCTGTCCGCCAAAGGCGAGCATAATGCCTTCGGGACGTTCCTTCCGGATCACCTTCTCCACAAAGTAGGGTGTCACGGGAAGGAAGTATATCTGGTCGGCCACGCCTTCCGATGTTTGCACGGTAGCGATGTTGGGGTTGATCAGGATGGTTTCAATGCCCTCCTCTTTCAAGGCTTTGAGTGCTTGGGAACCGGAATAATCAAATTCACCGGCCTCACCGATCTTCAAGGCACCGGAACCAAGCAGCAGTACTTTCTTTATATTGTTTTCTTTCATTATTATAATGTTTTTGAGTTTGTTTTACCACAGAGTAACACAGAGTTCCACAGAGATTATTTTCTCTTAACATCTTATAAACAAGAAATTAAAGTTCTGTGAGATTCCGTATAATCTGTGGTGAGTTGTATTCATTTCTAAACATTTACGAGGTCTCTCTCCTCTTATTTTTTCTTTCCCTGGTTGGCAACCGCTTCCATCAACTTACGGATTTCTTCGGGATCACCCAGGAAATAGTCTTTTTCCAGATTCAGTTCGTCACTGAACTCAAATACGTAAGGGACGGCAGTCGGCAGATTCAGTTTTACGATCTCTTCATCGGAGATGTGCTTCAAGTGCTTGATGATGCCGCGCAAACTATTTCCGTGGGCAACAACCAGAATTTCATCAGCCGTTTTCAGATTCGGGAAGATGATACACTTCCAATAAGGCATGATACGTTCGATGGTATCTTTCAGAGATTCTGTCCGGGGAAGTTCCGCATCGGGTACTTCCTGATAACGATTCTCAAAACGGGGATTTCTCGGATCGTCTTCCGACAGGGCATTGGGAGCTATATCATAACTCCTGCGCCAGATAAGCACCTGTTCATCCCCGTATTTAGCGGCTGTTTCGCTTTTGTTCAGTCCTTGCAGATCGCCGTAATGTTTTTCATTCAGGCGCCAGCTTTTCTCTACCGGAATCCAGTCCTGATCCATCCGGTCGAGTACGCAATTCAGCGTTTTCACCGCTCGTTTAAGGTATGACGTATAAGCTTTATCGAAGTTAAATCCATTCTCTTTCAGTAGTTCGCCTGCTTTACAGGCTTCGGCAATTCCTTTTTCTGTCAGATCGACATCTGTCCAACCGGTAAAACGGTTCTCTTTGTTCCATGCACTTTCTCCATGACGGAGCAATACAATCTTTTTCATTCAACTCTCCTTTCTTTAGGTGTTTACTATAGAACATTTGTACTGAGTACAAAGTTCACGAAACTTTTTCTAAATATCTATGCTGAAGTATGCTGATAAAAGTTACCTTTGTACACTGTAAGTAACCTTTTTATTTAATTCCTAAATGAACAACACATGAGAAAGCTCTTTTTTCCATTACTACTATTCGTATCCGGTCTGCTATCCGCCCAAACAGAGATAACACTCTATGTATCACCTTCGGGCAGCGACCATCATCCCGGAACAGCGGAAAAGCCGATGGCTACTTTAGAATATGCCTGGAAAAAGGCCTCACGGCAGGCCGGCCGGCGTTCCATCACCATCTACTGCGAAGGCACCAACTACCTGTCCGCTCCGATTCTTATCACAAACGAGACTTCGGGCACACCCGAACATCCGATCCGTTTTTCTTCGTATCCCGGACAAAAGGCGGTCATCAGCGGTTCGCGTATACTCCGGAACCTGCGTTGGAAAGAGTATAAAAACGGTATCATGCAGGCCAAAGTGGAAGAAGAACTGATCCCCGACCAGCTCTTTGTGAACGGGAAAAAACAGATATCGGCACGGTATCCGAATTTTGATCCGGATATACGCATCTTCAACGGATATGCAGCTGACGCCTGCTCACCCGAACGTGTGAAAAACTGGAGTAACCCCGCGGGAGGTTATCTGCACGCCATGCACAGCAGAGAATGGGGAGGCTACCAATACAGCATCGAAGGCAAAGACGCCAAGGGCGAACTGATACTGAAAGGCGGATTTCAGAACAACCGCCAGATGGGTATGCACCACACCTACCGCATGGTAGAAAACATCTTTGAAGAGTTGGATGCCGAAGGGGAATGGTATTTTGATAAAGAAACCCATACACTCTATTTCTATCCGCCGCGAGAACTCGACCTGCAAACCGCCTTGTTCGAAGTGCCGCAGGCAGAAAACCTCTTTATCCTGAAAGGAAAAACCGGAAGTCCGGTCCGTCACGTATCCGTAGACCATTTGGAACTGACACAAACCCTGCGCACCTTTATGAAAACCAATGAACCCCTATTGCGCAGTGACTGGAAAATCTATCGGGGAGGAGCCCTGATAATTGAAAATGCCGAAAAATGCTCTGTAAACGGCTGCTACCTGCACGATATAGGAGGCAATGCTATCTTCTTCTCCAATTATAACCGCAACCACCGTGTCAGCCAAAATCATATCACCCGTATAGGAGCCAGTGCTGTTTGCTTTGTAGGCTCTCCGGATGCCGTCCGTTCCCCTCTGTTCGAGTACGGAAAGTCGCAAACCTGGGAGCAGATGGATAAAGGGACAGGTCCCCTCACCCCCGACTATCCCTCAGACTGCCTGGTGGACGACAATCTGATTCACTCGATCGGAGAGACAGAAAAGCAGGGAGCCGGTATCCAACTATCTATGTCCGCACGAATCACCATCCGTAACAACAGTATTTACGACCTGCCCCGTGCCGGCATCAACGTCAGTGAAGGTACCTGGGGAGGACATCTGATAGAAGGAAACGATGTGTTCGACACCGTACTTGAGACAGGCGACCACGGGTCCTTCAACTCCTGGGGACGCGACCGCTATTGGCATCCCGACCGGAATGTGATGGATGAATTCGCGAAAGAACATCCTCAAATGGTATTCCGGGACGCTACCGAAACGACTGTCATCCGCAACAACCGCTGGAGGTGCGACCATGGATGGGACATCGATCTGGACGACGGTTCTTCCAACTATCACATCTACAACAACCTCTGCCTACACGGAGGATTGAAATTGCGCGAAGGCTTCGCGCGAACGGTGGAAAACAACATTATGGTCAACAACACATTCCATCCGCACGTCTGGTTTGCAAACTCTCATGACATTTTCCGTCATAACATCGTCACGACTCCCTATCGCCCCATTCAGGTAAACGAATGGGGAAAGGAAACAGACACTAACTTTTTTGTCACCAAGCAAGGACTGGAACAGGCACAAAAGAGAGGAACGGACCTCCATTCACTTTACGGTGATCCGCTCTTCATCGCTCCTGAAAAAGGAGACTACCGGGTAAAAGAAAATTCGCCTGCCTTGAAGACGGGGTTCCGGAATTTCGATATGGAGCACTTCGGTGTACAATGCCCACACCTGAAAGCTTTGGCGGCTACTCCGAAATTGCCGGTTTTCAAAATTCCGGAAGAAAAGCCGGAGACGGTACAGACGTATTCGTGGAAGGGGTTAACATTGAAAGAGGTGTCGACCGAAGGAGAACGTTCGGCCACGGGGCTCGACAAAATACGAGGCATACTGGTAGTGCAGGTCGAAAAGGGAATAACCGCCCTGCAAGCCAACGACGTGATTCTGCGCATTAACGGCAAACCGGTAGATAACCGGACGGATATGGAAACCGAGATCCGGAAGTCACCCGAAGGCAATAAGTTCCGGATCATCTTCTTCCGAAATCAGAAAGAAAATGCGGTAACGATGTAAAGACATACGACAACAGGTACCAATGTTGTCTATTTGCAAAAAAGGCAGTCATCACACGGACAGGAGTTTTTTTTCCATATCCGCCACCCAAACGACCGATAACACAGGTTGGAGAATGACAAAATAAAAAACGGTCACGCTCAACGATTTCTTTTCAGGAAAAGGCGGTCGGTGATGGTAGAAGGGAGTTCCGATTCGTAATGGGTTACCATAATCATCGTCTTGTCCTGCCGACGGCAAAAAGCTTCGATAATCTTTTTCACCCGCCGGCGATTGTACGTATCGAGTCCGTGCAGCGGCTCGTCCAGAATAAGCAATTCCGGATCTTTCACAAAAGCACGGGCCAATAATGCCAGGCGCTGCTCACCGCTCGACAGCTGAAGAAAAGGTTTGTCCTTCAGAGCCACAATGCCGAACACATCCATCCACCACTCGCAGGCAGCCATCTGGCTTTCCTGCGGGCGTTTATACAAACCGATGCTGTCATGCAATCCAGAAGCCACAATCTCAATGGCCGGCAGATTTTTGAGATAGGCACGGTGCATTTCGGGACTAACGTAACCGATGTGTTTTTTAATCTCCCAAATGCTTTCGCCCGTACCCCGCTTACGTCCGAAAAGACTGATGTCACAGGCGTACGACTGAGGGTTGTCCGCACAAACCAAACTGAGCAGTGTAGATTTACCGGCACCGTTTTCTCCACTCAATGCCCACTTTTCACCCCGGCGGACTGTCCAGTCGAGCTCCTTCAGGATGGTGCGGTCATCATAACGAATACTTACCTTATTTAATTTTACCACCTCCCCGGAGTCATAGTTTGCTCCGTCATAAGGTAATCCGGCTATACGCTGTTGCAGTGCGTCCAGGACTTCGACCTCATCGGTCACACAAAATGAAGCCAGATAAGCCTCCCTTTCCATTTTCGGAAGCACGTGCAGGTCTTCTACCGGAATCACATGGGTAATGAACGAAGGGATATCATCGAGCATCGAAAGCACAAGAATGATTTGCACGGATGACAAGCGGGTGAGACGTTCGAGCAGCGAGAAAAGCAATTCACGGGTAGGTGCATCCAAACCGATAAAAGGATTGTCCATAATCAATACCTGGGGAGCTGTCAGGAGGGTTTTAGTCAGTTGAAATTTACGTAATTCGCCACTGGAAAGAAGAATGATCTTCTTGTCCAACAATGGCTCGATGTGGAAAAGTTCGAACAATTCCTCTTTCAGTCTTTCATCCTTGATCTCTCCCAACATCTCCCGCACCGTAGGGGCATCTTCCTGATCGTGGGCATTCCAGCGTTGCTGATAGTAATAGTTGGCATCCGCCGCCCCATAGGTGTCACGGAAAGCAATATATTTCACGTTATCATATACCGTCCGGGTAGAAGAAGGAGAAAAATCGTAGTCCAATGTACCCTCACGCAAAGGATATTTACCCAAAAGCGTGTCTACAAACAAGCTTTTCCCTCCCCCATTGGGTCCTACGATGGCGATATGTTCGCCGGTAGCGATTTGTGCTGTGACAGGTTGTGCCAAACGCACAAGCGGGTTGCGTGCCACGCCACCCGCTATATTGAATGTGTATTGTTCCATAATCCTATTTCATTATTGGGCGGGGCAAAATTATACCAAAATCCGCACAAAGAGACAGAATAATGCTAAAAAAACAATCTGAACAACCTATTATGTACTTTTATCATCAGATACTCAAACAGTTTTAGACCTATGGTCCCATCAGAACCTGAATTTGGGATTCTCCGGCTCGGTATGCGACTTTTCCATCAACCTCGTCAGTTTCCGAACGATATCGGGATGTTCGGCAGCCACATCATGTTCTTCCCTGAGATCACTCTCCAAGTCATAAAGCTCCATTGTAGAGTTGCCCTTACGGATGTTGTTGACAATTCCTTTCCACTTACCCATGCGAATGGCTTTGAGGCCGATTGTGGGATCGGGATATTCCCAATACAAATATTCGTGTTCTTTCTGGCGTTCCGTTTCGCCAAGCAAAGCAGGCAAGAAACTGATGCCATCGGTCTCCGGACAAGCAATGTTTGCGATATCCGCCAAGGTAGGCATCACATCCTGAAATCCGCAGATATGATCGCTCTGGGTAGACGGTTTGATTTTCCCGGGCCAGGTGACAATAGCAGGGATACGTATTCCTCCTTCGTGAACAAAACATTTTCCCCAACCATACTCAGACCTGAAAGGGCCTCCACTGTCGAACCACGGAGAATCGCTACCGCCATTAAAAGTCGGTCCATTATCGGAAGTAAACATGATAACCGTATTGTCGTACAGACGTTCCTTCTTCAGCTTCTCTATCAACTTGCCTATTTGCTCGTCAAAATAACTGATCATAGCAGCATAAGTCGCATGCGGATAGCGACAAGGCATATATCCGGCTTTTCCGATGTAGGGGGCTTCGTCTCCAAACTTCCCGACATAATACTTCACCCATTTCTCCGGTGCCTGCAACGACACGTGCGGTAGCGGAGTAGTCCACATCAGGAAAAACGGTTTCTTTCTGTTCTGCCCGACAAACGAAATCAGTTCATCGAAAATAAGATCATTGGCATACTCTTTCTGCGAGAACTTGGCATAGGCGGCTTCATCACGGGGGTCGGCTCCTGCATCCAGCTTGGTCGTGTGAGGATCGAGCACTTTATTGGCCAAGTATACCCGGTCTTCATTCTTATACAAAAAGGCGGGGTAATAACTGTGTGCCTGCCGCTGGCAGTTGTATCCGTAGAAACTGTCGAATCCCTGTTTGTTGGGAGTACCTTCCGTGCCCGGAGCCCCCAGTCCCCATTTTCCAAAGCATCCGGTGACGTATCCGGCTTGCTGCATCATTCTTCCGAGAGTCATGGTATGGGCTTTCAAAGGATACTGCCCCTCCAAACCGGGATGTACATACATGGAGTCGTAATTCATGATAGCGCCCCGATAAGCCATTTCATCATTAGCCCGGATTTGCGCATGTCCCGAGTGCATACCTGTCATCAACACACAGCGGGCGGGTGCCGAAACGGGTGAACCTGTGTAATGCTGTGTGAAACTGATGCCATCCTTATACAACCGATCGATGTTCGGTGTTTCTATTTTCTCCGAACCATAACAACCGATATCCCCGTAGCCCAGATCATCCATTATGATATATATTACATTGGGTCGAGATTCTTTCACCTGGCTTTTGGCCGATAAAGCGAAAACGGACAGTCCGATATAGATTTCTATTCTTTTCATGATTAGTTTCTTTTTTTAGTCCCATTTATAATTTGTACCCGCATCTTCCTTCAATGCAGGCCCGAATGAATACCCCTGCTGTTCAAACCACAGTTGCTTAGAGAGTACTTTGCCATAAAACTCATCAAAATTTTCCGGATTGCCGGAATGCCACATCTGCTCGGCAAGTGCGAGAATACGCGGAAAGACCCGACGATCGATCATGCTTTCCGTCACCCCGTCGTCCGTCCACAAGGCAGAGCTCATTCCGAGAATAAGCGGATTTTCCTCCCGGGGCCTATAAGAAGGATTACGCAAATACACATCTTCCAGATCGAAAGTGCGAGCTTGAGTATATCCCTTCCAGGGGGTAAGCGGGAAGTTCAGATACGTATAATAGTTTGTACCGCAAATCACCGGATAATTATGTCTGACGGCATTCTTCAAGGCCAGATCCCGGTGTCCTCTCCAGTTCCACCACTGTATCACCACATTGTCCGGCAAGGGATAGCCGTCTTTGTAAATCACATCTCCCCAAAAGATGGCCTTCCTCCCTTTTTGTTTCAGATAATCGGCCATCTGGGCCGAAAACCACAATTGTAGGTCATGACTGTCTTTTAGTTTTTCTTTTTCAATCCGTGACCGGCAATCGGGACATTTATCCCAATTCCCTTTAGGTGCTTCGTCGCCTCCGAGATGAATATAAGCGGACGGAAACATCCGGCATACTTCGTCCAACACATTCTTCAGGAAGATGAGTGTACTGTCTTTTCCCGCACAAAATATATTCTGCGTAAATCCGCTTTGGGGAACCTTTACCGCAACATTGAAACATCCCAGCAGATCGGAAGAGCGTCGTGTAGGGAAAGA
>OKZQ01000837.1_pt1 | contig 8417 bp, 4 predicted proteins | sample 1608261 | NCBI WGS metagenome assembly OKZQ01 (sample SAMN02674792, study PRJEB24791) | human gut metagenome, SKBSTL006 | isolation source: stool | host: Homo sapiens | place: USA
TACAACATCTCTCTTTATTACCCTGCCCCTGCTGGATGATTTTCTGAATGCTCCCGATTCAGCAGGAGTTTATGAGTTTGATGAAGCACGCCGTTCGGCAGATATGCTATTGATGAAAGCCGATTTTAATAAAGAAAATACGGAACTGACACTTACGTTAACAACCCCCGACTATATGTCAAAAGAAACAGCAGAGAAACTGAAACCGTTTCTCCGCCGCCCTGTAGTCTACCATTGGAAAAATGGAGCATTCTCAATTTAATAAGCATTCGTTGATGAACGCTATCATTTCCGGTGTGTTTGCTTCCACACTTTGAAGTAATTTGAATTGTGCTTTGGTGCGAACGAGGTTATGTTCCGGATATTTGATTTTATAATAAGTATCTCCGTTGATATAATCGGCAAGGAACCGTACGCACTGCATATAGGGGAATAAAGCGGCAGCATAAGGCAGATTCTCTATTTCAATGGGAGTGAGGAACGATTTGGCACCTTTCAGATATCCTTTGGTGAATGCCTTGAATATCTCCATGTTGAAGTTCACACGATTCAGGTCTTTGTCATCTTCATCTCCGGTGTTGGCACCTGTACGGAGGAAATCACCGTAGTCGGAGAAGATGAAACTCGGCATTACCGTATCCAGGTCGATGACGCAAAGCACTTTCCCGTCTTCATCAAACATCATGTTGTTTACTTTCGTATCGCAATGGCATACTCGTTTCGGAAGCTTTCCTTCGCGGAACAGGCGTTCTGCCTTGCACATTTCGTCCGCACGTTTTTCTATCTCGTCCAGATAATACTGTACTTCGGCTACTCGTCCGGCAGCATTGGCAGCGACTGCATCACGTAGCTGTTTGAGACGGAATTCCATGTTATGGAAGTCGGGGATGGTTTCTCCCAGTGTTTCCGGAATGTCGGCAAGCATAGCCTGAAAGTTTCCGAAAGCCTCTCCTGCATAATTGGAATATTCCGGATTGACAGTCTCGTACGTTTTGGCACGCGGAATGAATACCATGACACGCCAGTAGCTTTCTCCATCAAACCAATAAGTTTTTCCTTCTTCAGTGGCGAGGAAAGAGAGAACTTTGCGGTCGATGTCGGCTTCTCCGGCTTCGGTCAGTTTCTTGCGAATATGTCCGGTGACTGCGGCAATATTGGATTGAAGCATTTCTACATTCTGGAAGATGGCATGGTTGATGCGTTGCAGAACGTAGTCGGGGGCGTCTGCTTCCTGTGTGTTAACTTTGTATGTGTCGTTGATAAGTCCTGCTCCCAAAGGCTTAATCTCTGTGATAGTACCTTGGGTGTTGAACTTGGCTACAATACTTGATAAATCTTTCATGGGTCTTTTCTTTAAAATTTATACTAAGGTTATCGATAATCATATTTGGCGGCTTCGGTAGCCTGACTGCCGGAACGGACTGGTACCAGAGTGAACCCCCAGTTGTATTCGCGGTTGGCGGGAATCTGGTGGAAAGGTTCGGGACGTGCCCCCCAACTATCATAACCGCCTACTCCCTGTTGCTTCATGTCGACACAAACTTCGACGAAGTCTCTTGGAGTGACGTCGTTGACGTGATGCATCCGGCGCAATACATTGCGGGCGGCCTTCTCGTCGTGGTTGGCAGCTTCTTCCGGGCTGAAGTTATTCCATTGGTAGGGGTGGGGTAGCGCTTCTTCCGAGTCGAAGTCCTCGACGGAATTGCGCAGTGCGTTGAAACCGATCAGGCTGTCGGCAACGATGACAAGGCCGTTTCCTTTATCGGGAGACAGGTTAAGCCAGCGCGTATCCGTGTGGTGTCCGTTCTCCTGAGGACGTACATAGTTGAAGTACATCTTATCGGCGGTTGTCTGATAGATGCCTACCATGGTTCCGTGATTGCGGTCGATGTAGTTTTCTTCCGGACCACGTCCGAAATACTGTACATTATTCATCTGTGCCGGTAAGCGGAAACGTACACCGATGCGGGGAACTTCCAGCTTGGAAGCGGCTTTGCGGGCTGCATCACTTCCGGGAGTGAAGGTAGCCATGCGGGTAGCTTCGGAGACTTCTGTTTCGGCAGCCTGCATATCGGTAGAAGTAAATTTTGCATTTACATGAACGATTCCGCTTGGGTATATCTTATAGGTGACAACATACAGATTGCCGGCTGCCAGCAGATAAGTTGCCTGCAACAGGACGGCTTTGTCTTCTGTGCTTACCTTCGTGTCTGTCACGTGGAAGTCTTTGCTGGACTGTTTCCATACGTGGAGGCGTTTGGGAGCACCGTTTCCGTAATCATTGTCATTAGGCGCACGCCAGAAGTTGGGCTGGATGCCGAATCCGTCTTTGAAGTATTCGGTTCCATCCACTTTGTATGAGGTAACCAGACCGCTCTTCTTGTTGAATACAAAATTTACTTTTGAAGAAGAAACAGTCAGTTCGTCTCCTTGGGTTTGAGTTTGTAATGCGGGGCCGTTGGCTTTGTACGTATTCCTTTCGGCTTCAACGGGCAGACGGAACTGGTCATATGCAATTTCGTATCCGGCGGGAATCAGCGGTTCCGGTTCTACGGCTATCACACTGAAGTTAACGAAATATTCCGTTCCCGGACGGGCTTTCAGACCATTTACCGGTACGGTGAATTCTTTCGAAGCTTGCGGAGCGATGTCCAGTGATACCTTTCCGCTTTTGACGGTTTTTCCGTTGGCCAGTACGCTGTAATGTATCTGATACTTTTTCAGATTGGTGAAGTAGAAACGGTTCGTGATGTTGAACTTGCCCGATGCTGCGTCAATCGCATCGAAGCCGACATTCTGATGCACGTATTTCACTTCTGCCATTGCCGGATGCAGACCACGGTCGGGGTTAACAAGACCGTTGCAGAGGAAATTACCGTCGCTGGGTGCATTTACTCCGAAGTCACCTCCATAAGCCCAGTATTCTCTTCCGTTCTTGTCTTTCTGGAGCAGACCCTGATCTACCCAGTCCCAGATATATCCTCCCTGAAGGTTCGGATATTTATAGATAGCCTGCCATTGTCCCCAGAGATTTCCGGTAGAGTTGCCCATTGCGTGTGCATATTCTGACGGGACAATAGGACGGTCGCTGCCGTTCTTGCCGATATCTTCCAGCCAGCCGGCACCCGGATACTGAGGTACGTACATATCGGTGTTCCATTCCCATTGTGCACGTTCATAGTTGACGGGACGTTGCATGATGTTCTTGTCGGCTTCTTTCAACCAAAGATAAGTCTGGTAGAAGTTGTATCCGTTTCCGGCTTCATTTCCTAACGACCAGAAAGTGACGCTGGGGTAGTTCTTGTTGCGTTCGAACATATTGATTGTGCGATCCATGTGTGGTTTCAGCCATTCGGGATTGTTGCCTAATGAGCCGCCTTTACGTAGATCGTAGTACATACCGTGGCTTTCGATATTGGCTTCATCGTACACGTAAAGTCCGTATTCGTCGCAAAGTTCATAGAAACGGCGGTCCTGCGGATAATGGCAGAGACGTACACTGTTCAGATTATGCTGTTTCATTAGTTCGAAGTCCCGACGCATCAGTTCTTCGGTGACGTAATGTCCGGTTTCCGGATTATGTTCGTGGATATTGACTCCTTTCAATTTCAGCGGTTGTCCGTTGATAAACAGGCATACATAAGGTTTTCCGTTGGCGGCTTTCTGATCGATAGGTTTGATCTCGATGCGACGGAATCCTACGTTGAAAGGGATAATCTCATTGACTTTACCCTCTTCTTTGACAGTCATTACCAGCTTGTAAAGGTTCGGGTGTTCCGATGTCCATGTGTGTACATCGGTCAGATTCTTGTCAAAAGAAAGGGTTCGTGTCTCGTTGACAGGGACATAAGTTGTCTTCTCTTCGGTGGCAACTACTTTTCCCTGAGCGTCGAGCAGTTCATATGCCAGTGTCAGATTGGTTGCAGCCGGACGATGATTGCGCAGGTCGACGTTCAAAGCGAATACTCCGTTCTTGTAACTGTCATCCAGTGTCGATGTGATGCGGAAATCTTTCAGGGCGGCTTTGGGCTGTGAATACAGATAAACATCCCGTTCGATACCGCTGATACGCCAGAAGTCCTGACATTCCAGATAAGAACCTGTGCTCCAACGGAAGATTTTCAGTGTAAGTACATTCTTACCCGGTTTCACGTATTTGTTGATCAGGAATTCTGCGGGGTTCTTGGAATCTTCGCTGTATCCTACTTCTTGTCCGTTGATGTATACATATACACCTGATTTCGCTCCGGCGAGGTGGAGGTAGATATCCCGTTCTTTCCAATCGGCGGGAATATCGATGTCCCGACGGTAGACTCCCACGGGATTGGCTTCCGGAAGGCTGGGAGGCTGCGGATTACGGGGCTTGAACTCATAACCGTGGTTGGTGTAGATAGCCACTCCATACCCTTGTACTTCCCAGTTGCCCGGGACTTTGATATCATTCCAGGAGTCCGTGCTCACGGAAGGGTCGGTGATATTGGCGGGAAGGTCTTTGTAGCTGTCTGCGAAGAAGAACTTCCATGTACCGTTCAGCAACTGATAATAGTTGCTTTTTTCAAACTTCCCGGTAAGTGCATCAGTCCGGTTATCGTACGTCATGAAGGAAGTACGCGGATATTCTTTATTGACCGATACAACTTGCACATCCTGCCAGTAAGGTTTGTCGGATGTCTTTTCGGCCATAGCGCCTGTTGTTAACAGAGAGAATATTCCTGCCAGTAATAGGTGATATGATCTGTATTTCATGTTTTTCAATCTTGTTTCTTTTTTTATTTAACTTTGATATGGTCGAAGCCTTCCCCATAAACTCCGATAACGGCACTTTGCGATACAAATGCGTTGGGGTCGATATCTTTAATCAGTCGGAAGATGATGGTAGACTCCCGCTTTTTGGCAAGCACAAACATCATTTTCACTTCTCTGCCTGTGTAGAAGCCGGTTGCATTGATGATCGTCACTCCACGGTGAGGGTATTCGTTGATGTGTCGTCCTATCTCCTCATATTTATTGGATATGATAAAAAACTGGACAGACTGACGTGCGCTGTTCACTACCTGATCGAGGACGAAACTGCAAATGTAAAGTGTTGCAAATCCGTATACCACCTTCTCCCAGTCCTTCAGAACGAAATAACTGGAGGTAATGATGATCATATCGCAGATCAGTATGACTCTTCCCAAGGTTATGTCCCGGTATTTGTTGATGATGGCGGCAATGACGTCCGTACCGCCGGTGCTTCCGTTGGCGCAGAACGCAACTCCGATACCGCCGCCACAGAACGATGCTCCGATGACGCATGCCATGAAAGGTTGGTCGCGAAGAAGGGAAACGCCTGATGCCAGTTGCTGGATAACGGACAGGAAGAAAGTCAGGGTGAATACTCCAAAAATAGTTTTAATACAGAACTTTAATCCCAATAACTTAAGCGCAAGCAACAATAAGAAAAAGTTAATGCTGAAATATGTATACTGTACCGGGAATCCCGTTGCCCAATATACAATAGATGCAATACCCGGCACTCCGCCCGTCGTAATGTCGTTGGGGAGTAGGAAAACGGTCCATCCGATGCCATAAAGTATCATACCTACGGCGATCATCACATAATCTTTGGCTTCCCGAAGGATAGTCTGTCTAGAGGGTTTTAAAATATCTGCTTTCATATAGGTGATTATAATAATCAGTAAAGTGCCGAACATGAACTTACGGATAACCTGACTTTTTCCCAGTCTGGCTATCCGTAAGTTTATATATTAATAAGGTATAATGGCTTATTCGGCAAAAGCATGTCTGTAACCTTGCACTTTGTTCCATCCGCCACGGGTGAAATCAGGAACTTCTACCGGAGCAGAACCGTTTTCGATGGAGAGTCTGGTCAGTTCGGCCATACAACACCATTCTGCGAGGTCGTAAACGTCCATGTCCAGTGGCAAACCATTGCGCAGACAGTATACCAGACGATAGTCCATGATATAATCCATACCGCCGTGTCCACCTACTTTCTTGGCAGTTTCTTCCAGTTCTTTGTGAATAGGATCTTTGTATTTAGCCATCAATGCTTTTTTTACATCTTCAGATACAGAACCGTGTGCGTTCAGCTTTTCGTGATTCGGCACATCATTAGAGTCTACTTGTGTAGGTCTCAGACAGTATTCCTCAATCGGATATTTGCTGGCATAGCCATCAGCTCCAACTACCTGGTACATACGGCTGTAAGGACGGGGAGTCATTACATTGTGCTGTATCAGCATTGTTTTGCCGTTCTCCGTACGGATGAGGGTTGTGGTCTGGTCTCCGTTCTGGAAGTCTTTTACTTCTTTTCCGGTAGACTTTTTAATGTATGCCGGACCGTTCACAGCTTTGGTGTCCATAGCTACGAGAGTTTTCATACGGTCGCCACGGTGAATATTGAGTACCTGGCAAGCCGGGCCCATACCATGAGTTGCATATACATCACCACGATGTTTCTGATTGTAGTCCATACGCCAGTTGTTCCAGTAATACGGCCAGAAGTCTTCCAGATTGTGTATATAAGCACCTTCTACGTGAAGTACCTCACCGAATACACCTTGTTGTGCCATATTGAGTGAAGTCAGTTCAAAGAAGTCATATACGCAGTTTTCCAGTTGCATACAGTGTTTGCGAGTCTTTTCAGAAGTGTTGATTAGCTTCCAGATTTCATCCAGTGTCATAGCGGCAGGTACTTCGATGGCTACATGTTTGCCATGTTCCATAGCGTATACACCCATGTCTGCATGGTGTTTCCAGTCTGTAGCTATGTATACCACGTCGATATCGTCACGTTCGCAGAGCTTTTTCCATGCTTTTTCGTCTCCTGCGTAGGAAGCTGCTTTCGGCAGACCGGCTTTCTCCAGTATCTTTTGAGCATTTTCAACACGTTCGGGGAGAAGATCGCATAAAGCTACAATCTGAGTTCCCGGAATATGTGTCCAGCGTTCAACCGCACCGGGACCGCGCATTCCCAATCCGATAAAGCCTACACGAACCGTTTCAAGTTTAGGAGTAACGAGTTGGATTACATCTTGCTGATTTGCCGGACGAGCCGGAGTTTCTACTTTAATCGGAGAGAACTTTGCTTTTGTCTTTTGAGCAAAACTGGTCTGGCAGGTCAACAATGCAAGACCGATGAGTGTGTTAAGTAGTAGTTTCTTCATCTTTCTTTTAATTTTTAATTGGGGGTTATTAATTGGTTTTTCATTTCGGTGTCAAAAATACTAATTAATTAATCAATCCAGTGTAATTATTGTAGATATTTTCATTGCCCGTCTATATTTTTGGTAGAAAAAGAGTCGCACTATTCGCTATGTTATAATGATATTTTCGGCATCGCCCGAACAGTGAGCGATGCCGTTTCTACATCTGTAATGTGTGTTAAGTTAAATTATTCTTATAACAGAATACGTTTTCCGTCAGCTTGTACGGCATATAATTTGGCATTCACCATCAATATAGATGAAGGAATCTCGAAAGTCGTGAAGGTAGAAAAATAAAGTAATTTTCCATTTTCATCATTCTCTCTGAGTTCAAAAGCCACAGCTTCATCTCCGTTTTGGATGGAGACCTTGCGTCCTGCCAGCTCTGCCGTGATAGCTTTGGTTATCTTCTGATTTTCTTTGAATTGAGTGTAATATCCGACATCTCCGACTGCCGAATAGCGGTAGTCATTCGATGGAAACTCACTTTTCTTTCTGTCTTCAATGTATTGGAAAGCATGTTTCGGGGCAGGGAATTGTGCCATGTATTCTTTTGCTTCCCGAATCATCGCATCACTTACATAGTATTTGTATGTTCCATACTGTTCGATAGTCGTATTGACAGGTTCGAAGAATCCCCACATCTCGAAAAAGTCTGTCAGGTTCTGATTGGCGGCTTTACTTGCCATTTTGGCAAATTCAAGTTGCTTTTTCCCGGGATCTTCACCTTCGGTCATATTCACTTCACGCATCAGTTTGAAAAGTGTTTGCCAGAAATCTGTTTTATATTCGCATCGGTGATAGTAAATCCATAGTTGCCAGTTCATTCTCATATGCGTTTCTGTGTCTTCGTTCTGGTGGGTTGCGTCTCCCATATTATACCAAGCCTGCCCGTTGGCATAACGGGCGGTTGCAACGCTTCCTAACCCGTTACCACGCGATTTGTATTTTCCTAATTTATAGATAATGAAATTAGAGAACAGATTATTAGATGATTCGGTAGAACTGGCCCAGTTAATAGCTGCCTGATGAACATGGCCAATTTCATGAGCTGGTCCCCACGCGTTATCTTCCGCCGCCATTACATTATCTTCCAACAAGATATTGCCTAAGTAGGTATAGACAAATCCGATTTGATAGTCAGAAGCCCACATATAACTTCCTTCCGGTGAGATGGCAAATAAATGGTTGTTGACTTGTGATGGG
>OKZQ01000870.1_pt1 | contig 8205 bp, 7 predicted proteins | sample 1608261 | NCBI WGS metagenome assembly OKZQ01 (sample SAMN02674792, study PRJEB24791) | human gut metagenome, SKBSTL006 | isolation source: stool | host: Homo sapiens | place: USA
TCCGGGTCCATTATACCTCCTGGCAAACCCGACCCAGTCTTTCTGCTCCAGATAGGACTGCAACTTAGCAAGTTTCACAAACCTCGCAAAAGCTTCCAGTTGCTTATCTTCTCCGACACACATATCTTTCACCATTTCCTCCACACTGCCATACCCGCACATCGCATAGTTAAAGCCCATCACTTGGAACATTCCCCATGAAGTGGAAGCGTCAGCAGCTTCTTTATGTATTTCCCGGGCCTTTTCCAGACGTTCATACTCTTTCATCCCGCCATAATAATGACCCTTCTCCCATTTAGGATAAAGAATATTTTCATTGCCCGCAACATACCTATCCGGATCAAGTCCCCGCTTCTTGAGTTCACGCCAAAAGATGTGACCTTCGAATAAGATCATCGGTCGCCCCGGAGCCACAAAGCCCCCATGCCCACCGGTCTCAACTGCCTGTACAGCTTTTACCACTGCTACCTCAATGCCAAGTAAATCCGCCACACGCTGAAAATCATTTTCTGTTAAGTTTTCCATGAGTAATTAGATTTATTTTATTTATATCGCTCTGATCGTATCCACCACTCTCCTGATATCCTCATCTGTCAGTGTAGGTCCCGAAGGCAGACACAAGCCGATATCGAACAACCTCTCACTCGTACCATTCCCATAGAACGGAGCATCCGTGAACACAGGCTGAAGATGCATCGGCTTCCACAGAGGACGCGTCTCTATGTTCTCGGAGTCCAGCCTCAAACGGATATCCTCACGACTCTTACCCGCAAGCTTCGGATCAACCAGAATACAAGTAAGCCAAAAGTTGGAAGCAAACCGCGAATCAGGGTTCTCCATGACCGTAATACCCGCCACATCTTTCAGCAAATCAACATACAAAGAGTGAATGGCACGGCGACGGGCAATATGTTCATCGAGGACAAACATCTGCCCACGACCGATACCCGCACAGATGTTGCTCATACGGTAATTGTAACCGATATGGGTATGCTGGTAATGCGGAGCGGCATCACGAGCCTGCGTAGCGTAGAACTTTGTTTGCTTCGCCTCTTCCTCCGTACGACAGATCAGAGCACCTCCCCCGGAAGTCGTGATCATCTTGTTGCCATTGAAAGAGAGAGCGGCCAGTTCACCGAATGTGCCACACTTCCGTCCGTTCAGTTCCGAACCCAAAGCCTCCGCGGCATCCTCCAATACGGGGATACCATAACGACCCGCAATATCCATGATCTCGTCCATCTTGGCAGGCATACCGTAAAGGTGGACAGGGATAATAGCCTTCGGGAGCTTACCCGTCTTGCGCAAACGGTCCTTTATAGCCTCCTCAAGCAATACCGGATCCATATTCCAGGTATCCTTCTCACTGTCCACAAAAACAGGTTTGGCCTCCAGATAAGAAATCGGATTGGCAGAGGCGGCAAAAGTAAAGCTTTGGCAGATCACTTCATCACCGGACTCCACATCCAGAAGAATCAAGCCCAAGTGAAGTGCAGCCGTTCCAGCACTCAAAGCCACTACACGACGATCTTCATGCAAATATTCAACCAAAGATTGCTCAAAAGCATCCACGTTAGGTCCCAAAGGGACAACCCAGTTCGTATCAAAGGCCTCTTTTATAAAGTCTTGCTCACGGCCACCCATGTGAGCAAGCGAAAGCCAGATTCGTTTGTTCATCAATAATATAATTTTATATACTCTTAATAATTTTACATTTGTTTCCCACCGCCAAAACATGATCGGGAATATCCTTAGTCACCACGGAACCGGCACCGACCACACTCCACTTTCCTATCTTCACACCGGGAATAACGGTAGTACCGGCACCAATCCAAGTTCCCTCTCCGACCAATACATTTCCGCAAAGAGTGGAATGCGGAGAAATATGCACATAATCCTCAATGACACATTCATGATCCACAGAGGCCCCCGTATTAATAATACAATGCCTGCCTACCTGAGCACACACCTGTATAATACTCCCTTGCATCACGACACTCCCCTCTCCAATATCAGCAAATTCAGATACAATGGACAAAGGATGAATAGCACATCCAAACTCCACGGACAAAGTATCCACAATCCTCTTCCGTATCCGATTATTTCCAATACTGACGATCAGTGGTCCCCGCACTTCCGACGGACGTAATACGGGATGACCAAGAAGAGAAGTAACCTCCACATTATCATCAAACAACGCTTCAATCGATTCATGACCGGCTCGTAAAATATCAATGATCACTTTGGCATGACCACTGGCACCATATAAAAACATGATTGTTACTGATTAATTATTCCCTGTAAAAGGTTCCATTGTTACTGAAGTATCAGAACTGATACCCTCTCGCACAAAAACTTTTTTTATAGTCAAAAAAAAGATCTTCAAATCCAGAAAAAAAGAACAATGATCTACATACCAGACATCCAACTCAAACTTCCTTACCCACGAAATGGCATTTCGTCCATTCACCTGAGCCCAACCGGTTATCCCGGGACGGACTTCATGCCGACGAGCCTGTTCTTTATTGTATAAAGGAAGATATTGAGGTAATAACGGACGGGGGCCAATAAAGGACATATCTCCTTTCAGAATATTGATTAATTGTGGGAGTTCGTCAATCGAAGTAGAACGAACAAACTTACCAACCTTCGTTAATCGTTTATCATCCGGAAGTAAGTTCCCTTCTGCATCACGTTCATCTGTCATAGTTTTAAATTTGATGACTTTAAAGATTTTACCATGCCTTCCGGGCCTCTCCTGAAGAAAAAAAGCACCGGCACCTTTATTGGCAAAATGAAGCCAAAGAGTTACGAGAAGCAATACAGGCCAGATAATAATCAGGACAAAAAACACGACTACAAAATCGATTAATCGTTTAATAACATACTGATACATACCTACTCAAAATGTTTCATTATCATCCGGTACCCTCTTTCTACTGTATAATTAGACTTCAAGTATTCATACCCTTTCTCGCCCATCACTTTTATTTTTTCTCTGTCTGCAGATAAGGAATCCACCATTTCCATAAATGTATCCAAATTCCCATTTTCTGTCCAAAAGCCATAACCATTCCGTTCAGCAATCCGTCCGATATCCGTATTCAGGTCTGTAGCCAATAAAACGGGCATCCGGTTTTCTAAATAAGAGAGTAAACGGGAAGGGTAATTAGGGATGGTAAAACGTTTATCAAGGAAAATCAAACCGACATCACAAGCCTTTACCAAATCATCATACTCTTTCTTTGGAAGTGAAGAAAGCAGCATTGAATTATCCGGATGATTCGCCTCAAACCAAGACTTTATCTTGCCATATTCAGTGCCACTGCCTACAATGATGAAATAACTGTCATTACGTTCCTCATTTGCGGCTATCACGTCCAACAAGAAAATCAGACCTTGTGGACGCCCCAAATTGCCACCATATATAAAAAGAGTCTTATTAATTGGAATATGCAATTTCTGCAATATGTTTTTTCTTGCAGTTGAAGCCATTAATGGCTTCTCTAACAATTTAATACTATTGGGGCATATCTCTACTCTATCAGCCTTTATTTCCGGATTATGTGTCAACACATAATCCACATTGGCAGGAGACATACAGCCTATAAAGTCCGATATCTGATATAAAACTTTCTCTTTTTTACGGAAAAGTCTATAAATTAAGCTTCTCTTTGAAAACATTCCCAAATCAACTGCATTTTGAGGAAAAATATCTTTCAATAAAAGATAACTTTTCGCCTTACAGCGTTTCTTTTGTGAACTGATGACCCTATTGAAAGTAATGGGAGGAGTTGAATAAAGTATCAAATCAAACCGGATATCCTTCCAATATCTTTTTATGGCACATTGATACTGCATCTCCAATAACAATGTACCGATGCCTTTCTCCACCACATTGCTCTTTTGGATATTCAATGTCTTCACCCTCAATATTTGAGCGCCACAACTCTCTTTTATTGAAGTAGATTCATGAAAGCGACGTTCGGCGGGAACAACCATATAGACCCTATGCCCATGACAAATAAATTCCCGCATCAAATCCGTGTATATCCCCCGTTCAGAAAGATCTGAAACACGGTTAAGGGTCAGAAACAAAATATTCATTTCGATATTATCAGGATTTTCTCCAGACAATTTTGTTTACTATTCCTGTATAACTTTGAATCAACTTCACCACCTTTGTCGATACATTTCGATCCATATAATCCGGAACAGGGACACCATTATCACCATTCCTATTCATTTCCACAGCAGTATCTACAGCTTGAAGCAAAGAGGCTTTATCAATCCCCGCAAGGATAAAACATCCCTTATCCAAAGCTTCGGGACGTTCGGTACTTGTGCGAATACAAACAGCCGGAAAAGAGTGACCGACAGAAGTGAAAAAAGAACTTTCCTCCGGTAATGTCCCGCTATCACTGACCACGGCATAAGCATGCATCTGCAAGCAGTTATAGTCATGGAACCCCAGAGGGGCATGCCGAATCACCCGGCTATCCAGTTTAAATCCACTTGATTCCAGGCGGTTACGGCTACGAGGATGGCAACTGTAAAGTACAGGCATGTCATACTTTTCAGCCATCGCATTTATGCCTTCAAACAATGAAGCGAAGTTCTTGTCAGTATCAATATTCTCTTCCCGATGTGCAGACAGCAGGATATATTGTCCTTTCCTCAAACCCAATCTGGCGTGGATATCCGAAGATTCTATAGCAGAAAGGTTCTCAGACAGAACCTCGGCCATCGGAGAACCGGTTACATAAGTACGTTCCTTTGCCACACCCGAAGCATTCAGATACCGTCTGGCATGCTCCGAATAGCAAAGATTCATATCAGAAATAATGTCTACAATACGCCGGTTTGTCTCTTCAGGAAGGCACTCATCAAAGCAACGGTTACCGGCTTCCATATGAAAAATAGGAATATGCAAGCGTTTAGCGCTGATTACACTTAGGCAAGAATTGGTATCACCGAGAACCAAAACGGCATCAGGGCGTAAGTGTGACATCAGTTTATAGCTCGCATTCAAAATATTACCCATTGTCGAACCCAAATCATCCCCTACAGCATCCATATAGACATCCGGAGCCTGTAAGCCCAGGTCATGAAAAAAGACTCCGTTCAGATTATAATCATAATTCTGTCCGGTATGAGCCAAAATACAATCAAAATATCGACGGCATTTATTTATTACGGCAGCCAACCGGATAATCTCCGGACGGGTACCGACTATAATCAACAGTCTCAGTTTGCCATTATACCGAAACTTGATATCTGAATAATCCAGTTTGATTTCCATAATGCTATTAAACTTCTTCAAAATAAGTATCCGGCCTACCGGGATCAAAACACTCGTTACACCACATAAAAGTTATCATATCCGTATCACCCAGGTTCTCAATATTATGGGTATAACCGGTAGGAATATCAATTATTTCAAGTTTATCACCTGAAACAAAATATTCTAGAATCTCAGAGGATGAATCATACACGTTACGAAAACGGATGACACCTTGGCCACTTACAACCACAAACTTTTCGTTTTTGGTATGATGCCAATGGTTACCTTTTGTAATATGTGGCTTGGAAATATTAACCGAGAACTGTCCCCGGTCCGTACTGCGGATAATCTCCGTGAAACTGCCACGGGCATCCACATTCATCTTCAAAGGATAGCCAAATCCATCTTTCGGCAGATAAGAGAGATAGGTGGAGTAAAGTTTCTTAGTAAAAGCATCTCCCACATGGGGAACTCCCAAATTGTTACGGTTCTCACGGAAAGAATATAGCAATTCCACAATTGCTCCCAAAGTAACAGTGTATACAGCAGATACTTTACAATAAGCTCCTTCCCGATGTTCATTGCCCGTCAAAGCAGAGATTAATTCATCCACAACATCATCTATATATACAAGATTCATCTCCACATTCGGATCATTGACCTGAATGGGAAGATCATGTGCTATGTTATAGCAAAAAGTAGCTATTGCACTATTATAATTAGGGCGGCACCATTTACCAAAGACATTGGGAAAACGGTATACCAACACTTTCGATCCCGTTTCCCGGGAATACTCAAACAACAATTGTTCACCCGCCCGTTTAGAGGCTCCATAAGGATTATCCAAAGCGGCTTGTGTAGAAGAGGATATCATGATAGGGCAAGTATTTCCATGTCTCTTCAATGAAGCAAGAAGCGTAGAAGCAAAACCAAAGTTCCCTTTCATAAATTCAGACTGATCCAATGGACGGTTTACACCGGCCAGATTAAAAATGAAATCAGCCTGTCGGCAATAGTCATCCAATTCAGAAGGGGCACTATCTACATCATATTCAAAAATGATCAACTCGTTTCCGGACAAAGCGTAATTTTTTGCTTTGCCACTTTGAATATTGCGCAATTGGGATACAAGATTCCGCCCGACAAAACCTTTCGCACCGGTTACTAAAACTTTCATAAATAAAGAGGAATTAATTTATTTGACCTTGATTGCTATCAATTCTATTTTTCAAGGCCAAGATCTTCGCGAATAAAATCAAGTTTCAAGAGAAGTTCTTTCATCCCCTCAACATCAAGACGACGGGTATTATGAGAATGGTAATCTTCTATTTTGGAGACCTCCTCACTTCCTTCCACAAAAAACTTATCATAATTTAAATCACGCGTATCACATGGGATACGATAATAATCACCCATATCCTCTGCTTTAGACATCTCTTCACGGGTAACAAGAGTTTCATAGAGTTTCTCACCGTGACGGGTACCAATCACTTTGACATCCGCGTTACTATGGTAAAGAGACTTTAATGCATCGGCTAATACATTCAGAGTAGCAGCGGGCGCCTTCTGAACAAACAAATCACCATTTTTTCCATGCTGAAAGGCATAAATCACCAAGTCGACAGCATCATCCAAAGTCATCATGAAGCGGGTCATGTTGGGATCTGTTATTGTTATTGGATTACATTTCTTAATTTGCTCTACCCACAAAGGTATCACAGAACCACGACTGGCCATAACATTCCCATAACGGGTACAGCAAATCGTTGTTCCTCCACAATTACCCAACTGACGACCTTTGGCGATAGCAACTTTCTCCATCATGGCTTTGCTGATACCCATTGCATTTATAGGATAGGCAGCTTTATCGGTAGAAAGTACCACCACATTTTTAACACCGTGAGCTATGGCGGAATCCAACACATTTTCTGTACCGAGAACATTTGTCCTAACCGCTTGTGTGGGAAAAAACTCACAGGAAGGGACTTGCTTCAGCGCAGCGGCATGGAAGATATAATCCACTCCATTCATAACTCCATCTACAGAGCGCTTGTCACGGACATCGCCAATGTAAAATTTTACTTTGGGATTCTGAAGATGGTGACGCATATCATCTTGTTTCTTTTCATCACGAGAGAATATACGAATCTCCCTGATATCAGAATCAAGAAAACGACGTAAAACTGCATTGCCGAAAGAACCTGTTCCACCGGTAATCAATAAAATTTTATCCTTGAACATAAATTTATATTACATATATTTTATTTCTTAATCATTGTATTAATGAAGAATAATGAAGTCTATAAATATCATACACGACTTCTTTTCTATATGATTCCCAAACTTTATTATATGCATTTTTCATCAAAAGTTCTGCTTCGTTATGATTTTCAATACAATACTTGATTTTATCAACTATATCATCTACCGATTTCTCTTTCACAAATAATCCACAATTATTTCCATTCTTCCCTGTTAGCATATCTTTTATAGCAGCACGTTCTGTAGATATTACAATTTTGCCTAAACTCATTGCCTCTAAAATAGAAATGGGAAAAGCTTCTGCTTTATAGTAAGTAGGAAGTACTAGAATATCAATTGTTTTCATAAAATTAATAACATCCTCATTAGCCATTCCTCCCATCAGTATTATTTTATGGCCTAGATCTACCCCTGCTAATATTTTTATTTTATCAATAACATTAGTTTGTTCACCAGATACTATGTATACCTCTGCATTTGGAGAATAGTGAGTATATTTCATCCCTGGGGCTTTTGCCTTAATATTATCTTCTTTTTTTTCTAATGCAGCATCTAATTGAACATTGCCTAGTTCTTTTTCTAGTTGCTCTTTTGTTATACTTCCTGGTCTTAAAATAGTAGGTATTTCACCAGTTAAGTCTAAAACTGTTGATTCCAAT
>OKZQ01000909.1_pt1 | contig 7866 bp, 6 predicted proteins | sample 1608261 | NCBI WGS metagenome assembly OKZQ01 (sample SAMN02674792, study PRJEB24791) | human gut metagenome, SKBSTL006 | isolation source: stool | host: Homo sapiens | place: USA
TGACAGCGACAAGGTGCTCGAACTACGGAAACAGGCGGCTACGCTTGACAACAGTGTGGCGCAATGGGGGAACCAGCTCAAAGAGGTGGACAAAAAGAACCGGATTACGCTCGCTATTTACATTGATGTCATGAGCCGGATATTTGATGCGATGAAGGTGTACGATGCAGACCTTTATTTTAAAACACTGGACTTTCAGGAGAATCACCTTTATGAAGCCGCAAAAATGTTGGGATAATGAAAGTCGAAGATAGCAAAGCCCTCAAGGAGTATCAGGAGAAGTTAAAACGTGCGCGGTGCACAGGCAACCTGATTGATCCGGACGAATCGCTGACAGTTCGGATGAACCGCATACAGCGTGCGAAACGGGATGTCATCGAGGATACTGTGAATATAGGTGGTATCACTTTCCGTTTTATCGATACAGCCGGTATCCGGGAGACCAGTGATACGATAGAAAGCCTGGGTATCGAACGGACTTTTCAAAAACTCGATCAGGCAGAGATTGTACTGTGGATGATTGATTCGGCTGACGCAATTTCACAGTTAACACTGCTCTCCGATAAGATTCTTCCTCGTTGTGAACACAAACAATTGATTTTAGTCTTTAATAAGGTAGAACTGATAAATGAAACTCAGAAAAACGAACTTGCCTCACAATTTTCTGAGCATATAGGTTCGGAAATAGAATCTATTTTTATTTCTGCGAAACAACGTTTGCACACGGATGAACTCCAACAGAGACTCGTAGCAGCCGCTCATTTACCAACAGTCACCCAGAATGATGTCATTGTAACAAACATCCGCCATTACGAAGCACTAACACGTGCGCTGGATGCAATTCACCGGGTACAAGAAGGATTGGACGTAAATATCTCCGGAGATTTTCTGTCACAAGACATACGCGAATGTATTTTCCATTTATCCGATATAGCAGGGGAAGTGACAAATGATATGGTGCTGCAAAATATATTTGCGCATTTCTGCATCGGCAAGTGATGGCTTGGAAACAGCCGTAACTAACCATAATCATTCAGAACAAAGTCGCTGTATATCAGCGACTTTTCTGTTTTAACACTTTCCAGTCCGTATTTGGAAGTAACGGTTTTTATCCATATTTTTCTATCATATTTCTACCGCGACGGAAATTCACGGTTAGCCCGAATGTCACAGTAACGCATTAGTTGACGTGTGTTGACAATGGTTTACATGTGTAGACAAAAAGGGAAATTAAAAAACAGAGAAAATGATATAGAAAATATGGAAGTAAAGAGAATTTGTCAATGGTGCGGCAAACCGTTCATTGCACAGAAAACAACGACCTGTTATTGTAGCCCTCAATGCTCGAAGCGAGGTTACAAACATCGTATCAAGGAGCGCAAAATGGAACTGCGCCACATTCAGGAAATGCAGGAGCTGCGCTCCAGTTTGGAGAAGCAAGAATATTTCACTTTCTCGCAGGCTGCTCGATTGATGGGCGTGAGCCGTCAGTACATTTATAAATTAGTCAAAGAGGATAAACTTAGAGCATCCCGAATTAGCGGAAGAATGGCTTTGGTAAGGCGTGCAGACATAGAGTTAATGCTCAAAAGCAAACCTTACGAACGACTGGTTGCAAAAAACGACTTCGACATCACCGAGTATTACACTGCTGAAGAAATTGCAGAGAAATATAAGGTCAACGCCAAATGGGTGTGGACTTACACACGGCAACATAAAGTGCCGAAAGTGAGAATCCGCCAGTTCAACTATTACAGCAAGAAACATATCAATGCCGCCTTTGCCAAATACGAGGTGGATTCCGACCTTACTGAATGGTACACACCGGAAGAGATTCAAGAGAAGTACGGCATGACACGTGTCGCCATCCGTTCGCAGGTGTATCGGAACAACATTCCATCCAAGAAGGAGCATGGGCAGATATTCTACTCCAAGCTCCACTTCGACCTCTCGAAGAGTTCCGAACAGGAGAGCAAGGCGGAATACTATACCGTCAAGGAGGCAATGGAGAAATTCAAGCTCTCTCGTGATTCGGTTTACGGTATTCTGCAATTCCATCAGATCAACCGTGAGAAGAACGGACGGTTCGTCAGATTCCTGAAAGTGGAGTTTGACCGGGTAATGGGTGTCCGCAAATAGTCTAATTTATGACTATCCGTAAATTATTCAAAAATTAATCCCTGCTGTAGGTAATCTGCATGATTACATTATAGAGTTTCGCCGACGAATTAATAATAACCATAAAAATATAACATTATGCATGAATGCAAGACCGTGACATTAAGGACACGTCCGCTAAAAGGCAGGATGATGTCTTTCTATCTGGATTATTATCCGGGGTATCGAGACAAAGAGACAATGAAAGTTATCCGTCATGAATCGCTTGGTATTTATATCTATGCCAATCCGAGAAACAAACGTGAACAGAATTTCAACGAGGTAATGACCGAGAAAGCCGAAGCCATCCGTTGCCGCAGGTTCGAGTCGGTAGTCAATGAACGGTATGACTTCTTTGACAAGTACAAACTCAAGGCAGACTTTCTGGAGTATTATCGCAAGCAGCTCCGTAAGCATGACCAGAAATGGGAGTTTGTCTATCTGCATTTCAGTAACTTCGTACATGGTAAATGCACCTTTGAAGAGATTGACATCGACCTCTGTAACAAGTTTCGGGAATATCTGCTCACGGCCAAGAAACTGAGACGTAACGGCCCTATCACACGGAACTCCGCATCGGGATATTGGTCGACTTTCAGGGGCTTCCTGAAAATCCTCTACCGCAATGGAATGATAAAGACCAACGTCAATGATTTCTTGGATAAGATTGAAACGGAAGATGTGGTCAAAGAGTATCTGTCTGTAGAAGAACTGTATAAACTGGCTGAAACACCGTGCAAGAAACCCATTCTGAAAATAGCATCGCTGTTTTCATGTATGACCAGTTTACGTATCAGTGATATTCTTGCCTTATGTTGGGAAGATATTGTAGACTATTCAGCCGGAGGGAAATGCGTACACATCATTACACAAAAGAACAAAGCGGAAGACATCATTCCCATCAGCGAGGAGGCATTGGGATTGATAGGCTATAGTTCTGAAAAGAAAGGTTTGGTATTCAAGGGACTTATGCGCAGTTGGACACAAGCACCCATGAAAGAGTGGATTCGCTCTGCCGAAATTACTAAAAACATAACTTTCCACTCGTATCGGAGAACATTCGCCACGCTGCAAGCTGCGGCAGGAACGGACATCCGCACCATACAAAGCATAATGGCTCACAAGAGTATAACCACTACGCAAAGGTATATCAAAGTCGTGGATGCCAACAAACGTGAAGCCAGCAAAAAGATTACTTTGACAAGGAAAGACTGACAGCCGTTTCGTCCTCGATTTCTGCGGTCAGAGTATGATTTTAGGTGAAAAATCATACTCTGACCGTGATATTTAGGATGATACCTGGTAACTATCAGTCTCTTTATTGCAACTATCTGGAATATCGATTATATCTTTAGCGCAAAACGATTCCAAATACTTGCAGACCATGACGAATAAAAAACAAATTCAGACTAAAAAGATAAGTTTTATCCTCGCACTGTCCGTTATCATTTATGCGGCCATAGATACTTATCTTTTCCTTTGCCATGACATCAATATCATGCGTATAACGACCCCTGTCATCCTTGGACTGGTAATAGCTATCATATTGTGCGGGCTCCTGCACAAATTTTTCTATAAATGGCTGACAAAAAATCCTATCAACTTCTCTTTGGGCGAACCATATACCCCTATTGTAAAATCAGAGAACGCCATAGAACCTACGGATGCTACTGAAACACTGCCCATCGAGCAACCGATGGATTTGCTTGAACAGAAATGTCCTCCGTCCCAACAGTCGAATCAAGATACTGTAAACTCTGATTGTCCGCAAGATTCTCATTTGAATAAATATGATTCCATATTGGTGGAACTCAAAAAGAAAGAGATTGAAAGGCAAGCGGAAATCATGGATGTGATTCGGGAATATGTAACCGTCAAGACTGCCCCCTATCTCTCCAAAGAGGATATTGCCACCCTCATTTCCAATATAGAGCATATGGCTTACGATCAATCTGAGTCATATAAACCGATTCGTTCCAATATAGACAATCCGCTGAGGTCGCCGGGACTTCGCCATTTGGCATGGAATGTCGGTGAACGCTTGGGAGTGCCCTTAGCGAAAAGAGCAGTTTTTATCAAGAAATCATTTCCATACGAACTTGTAAATGCGACCCTTGAATATCTCAGGCTCAATTTACGGGATAATGTTCCAAGCCAGATTCCTATTGATGTACCCGATAAAGGCGATTATCGCTTCCATTTAGATGCAGATAATGATGACTCGCAATAAAAAAAGTATGCAGACGAAATAATTAATCCGGTCTGTATTGTTCTGCAAGGTTTCATTGAGTTGGTTCGCAGCATGTTAAATGATTAAAATAGTCATAATATGGAAAAAGACCAACTGACATTCAACGACCTGCCGACTGTGGTAGGCGAACTATGCGACAGAATCGCAAGTATGGAAAACCTGCTTACGGAGAAACTTTCAAAGCAGTACGAAACCAAAGAGAACACACACGTCCCCATGACCGTACAGGAGGCTTGCAACTATCTTAAAATGCCGTTGTCGACCTTTTATTACAAGGTCAAGAAGGACGATATTCCGGTTATAAAACAAGGAAAGCATCTCTACATCTATCGTGACGAACTGGATAGATGGCTGGAATCTTCCCGGAAGAATCCGGCTCCGCAAAGTTTCGAGGACGAGAATGAGTCCTTGCTCGCCTCCCATCGCCGTAAACCGAACCCTAAAAACTGGTAGCGATGGAAAAGACAGACACTATTATTCTTTCTCCGGAAGAATTGGCCGCTTACATGGCGGAGTCTACAATAAGCGTAACAAGTACATACGAACACTCCCCGATGGTTCTGATGGTGGACGATACCATTATCGGAACATTGGGAAACTTCAGTGCTTCCATCGGAAAAGCCAAAAGCAAGAAAACTTTCAACGTTTCAGCCATTGTCGCATCGGCATTGAGTGGCAGCACCGTACTTCATTACCGGTCTATGTTCCCTGAGAACAAGCGGAAGATTCTATACATAGACACAGAGCAGGGGCGGTATCATTGCCAACAAGTATTGAAACGCATATTACGTTTGGCCGACTTGCCGGAATACAAGAATCCGGATAATCTGATTATGCTGGCTCTGCGCAAGTTTTCCCCTAAACTACGTCTAGCGATAGTTGAACAGGCCATTGGCACAATACCGGATTTGGGATTGGTCATCATAGATGGCATTCGTGATTTCCTTTACGACATCAACTCCTCCAGCGAATCCACCGACATCATCTCCAAATTCATGCAGTGGACGGATGACAGGCAAATCCATATCCATACCGTCTTGCATCAGAACAAGAATGATGAACATGCCCGTGGTCACATCGGCACGGAACTAAACAATAAAGCGGAAACCATCATGCAGGTCGAAGTGGACAAAGAGGACAAAGCTGTAAGCGTGGTCGAAGCCGTCCATATCCGTGACCGTGAGTTTGAGCCTTTCGCCTTCCGCATAAACGAGGAAGCCATGCCCGAACCGGTAGAGTCCTATCTGCCCAAAGAGAAGAAGACCGGACGACCAACCAAAGGACCGTTCGATCCAGACAAGGAGATTCCAAAGAATGTACATCGTCCAGCATTGGATACCGTTTTTGCCAATGGCAACATCAGCAATTACGATGATTATATAGAACGCTTGAAAGAGGGTTACGGATTGCAGGGTATAAAACTCGGTTATAACAAGGCGGTAAAGGTCGCAACATTGCTAAGCGACAAACAAATGGTTATAAAAGAAGGGAAAGATTATGCCTTCAATCCAGAATACCATTATTGAGTTCAACTTTACTTTATTGTCGGGGCGTATACATAAGAATAAAGTAAAGTCGGCAGGAAGACATCATGTGAGATATTCATATTCTCCCCTCTTTTAGAGGCTCATTTCATTCTATGTTTCCTATCCGAGTGCCAGTTCACTATACGCATCCGATATGGCTTGCCGTGAAGCATCAACAGGTAACTGTTGCGAGATATGCCAAGGTATAACCTCACTGCGTTACGGTTGTACATTGGCGCTCTCGCCTGCTCAGTTCCCTTGCTGGTGCGGTACTCGCAAGCTCGCACCTATTCAACCATTATAAAATGATTCAGATGAAAGAAGATATTGAAAATACATCGGACTCCTCGAAAGAAACCAGAAGTGTCTTCATCGGAGCAAAAGTCACTCCTACTCAGAAGGAGCATATAAAATCACTGGCCGGACAATGCGGCATGACTGTAAGTGACTACATATTATCACGTGCGTATAACTTCAAGCCAAAAGCAAGGCTCACGAAAGAAGAAGCGGTACTGTTACAGAATCTGGACGATTGTCGGTCAGACCTCGTAAAATACACCTCCGCCCTACACGGAATGTCCACAAAGCAGCGCATGGCAATGTTCAATCAGGTTCCGTTTATGGTGGGCTGGCTGAAAGAATTAGGTAATGTGGCTGAAAATATCTGCCAGTTCCTGAATGCTGTAAAAGAGAAGAACAAAATTCCGTCCACCCCTAAATCCGAAGAAGAATGATTGCGAAAGCCAAAGCCATATCGCACGGCATAAACGACCTCCGTTACATTACCGGCGAATCACAGCATAAGAAACATCCGGAGAAAATTTATCGGGTATTGGACAATCTGTTGCCCTCAGAACCGGATGCTATGGGGATATGGAACTCAATGCAGTTGACCCTATCCCAGCATCGCCCGATAAAGAACTCAGTTATCAGAATCGAGTTGAGTCCATCGCCCAAACATACCCAATTCTATGACATCGAAGATTGGCAAAAACTTTGGCAAGATTTCGCCGAGGAGTTCGACAAACAAGTGATTATCGGCAAGAACGGAAAAGTCCGTTCCTGTCCGACCAATTTGGCGGGTAGCAAATACTCGGTTTGGCTTCATACAGAGTCCAAAGGCGAAGTCCCCCACCTTCATGCTGCGGTTTGCCGTTTGGATGAAGACGGCAATATCAACAACGACCACAACATTCATCTTCGTGCGCAACGTGCTGCCGAGCGAGTGGCAAAGAAACGAGGGTGGACAACTGCGGCGCAAATCGCCCTATTTGCAGGAACCCGTATTCAACGTCTACCGCTCGGAGAGCGCCCTGATGCGCTACATCAAGAAGCTGGAGTTGAGGGATATTTCGCTGGCCAATTCAATGATCTCTTTAGGTTCGTGCACCATGAAGCTCAACGCCGCAGCGCTCATGCAGCCGCTCTCGCTGGCCGGCTTCCAGAACATGCACCCCTTCGCCCCGGCCGACCAGGCCAAGGGCTATATGGACCTGATCGCCGGGCTGGAACAGGACCTGGCGACGATCACCGGCTTCGCGGCCTGCTCGTTGCAGCCCAATTCGGGCGCGGCGGGCGAATACACGGGGCTGATGGTCATCCGCGCCTACCACCAGAGCCGCGGACAGGGCTACCGCAACGTGGTGCTGATCCCCGCGTCGGCCCACGGCACGAACCCCGCCTCGGCGGCCATGGCCGGCATGAAGATCGTGACGGTGGCGTGCGACGAGCGCGGCAACATCGACGTGGCGGACCTCGAAGCCAAGGCCAAAGAGCACTCGTCGGAACTGTGCGGCCTGATGGTCACCTACCCCTCGACGCACGGCGTCTTCGAAAGCCGCATCCGCGAGATCGTCGACGCCGTCCACGACGCCGGCGGGCAGGTCTACATGGACGGCGCGAACATGAACGCGCAGGTGGGACTGACGAACC
>OKZQ01000958.1_pt1 | contig 7480 bp, 9 predicted proteins | sample 1608261 | NCBI WGS metagenome assembly OKZQ01 (sample SAMN02674792, study PRJEB24791) | human gut metagenome, SKBSTL006 | isolation source: stool | host: Homo sapiens | place: USA
TCGGGGTAGAGGTATCAAACTTTTCCGTAGAGGACACAAACTCCACATTGTACTGTTGGAACAGCTCCATCATGTTGGCAAAGTCCAGAATAGAACGGCTGATACGGTCGAGTTTGTAAACCACGACCTTTGCAATCAAGCCCCGCTTGATGTCCCGTACCAGTTCTTGAAACTTCGGACGGTCTGTGTTCTTGCCGCTGTACCCTTTGTCTGTGTATTCCTTGCAGTTACCGCCTTTCAACTCATATTTGCAAAATTCAATCTGGCTTTCAATGGAAATGCTGTCCTTTTTGTCTACCGATTGTCTTGCATAGATTGCGTCTATTCGATTGTTCATATTGTCGCTCCTTTTCTTAAAAAAGAAACGGAGCTGCTGACAGTTTTATTATACCGCCAGCAGCCCCGCAAATCAACGATGGCTTCGGAAAACCTTATGCCCCGGCTTCCTCACTCTGCCGTTTGTCGGCATACTTGCGGAACACCTCATAAAGCTGCTGTTCCAGCTCCCGGCGTTTTGCCGCTTCCTGCTCCGGCGTGAACACCGGGGAGAGATTTTCCAGCGTGATTTCCTTTCCCTGAAAAGTCACGACTTCGGTTTCTTTCTTGTATCTGATATGCTCCATAGTACCTCCGTATTTAATTTTCAAAGTGCAGTGCCGCCATGCTGCGGCGTGAAATGTTTTCTGCCATCAATCACCGTTCCCTTGTGTGCCGCTGTTGCCGTTTCAGTTCTGCCAGCACCTCCAGCGGGATACGGTCTACCAGCCGCTGAATGTCTTTCAGCTCGCTTTCCAGCTTTGCCCGTTCCATCGTATCTTTCATCTTGCCCTTTTCGCTGGCTTTGGCTCTGGCTTCCAACTGTTCCTTTTCTGCCAAAAGGTCGTTTATTGTGACCTTATATTTTTTGAGCTGACCGGAGAAGTTCTCCATCTGCGGAAACCATTTTTTTAGCAGGGAGAGGGCTTCCTCTTTCTTCTTTCCAGCGTTGAACGGGGTAATACCGTCCAGCGTGGCTTCAATGGTTCTTGCCTGTTTTGAGAGATTGACCGCCTGCTTGAACAAACGGGTGGGGATATGCTTCCTGCCTGTCTTGCTGGCACTTTCCCCACGCTCCAAGTCGGGATATTTCTCCACCATATAAGCGTGAAAATCGTCCTGCCATTTTGTGAGATTGGCTCTATTCCCGATAATCTCCTTTGCACACAGGCGGTTGTCCTCTGTCAGCGGGACAAAGACCAAATGCAGGTGGGGCGTTTTCTCGTCCATGTGTACCACCGCCGACACGATATTTTCTTTCCCTACCCGCCCGATTAAGAAATCAGCCGCCCTCTGGAAAAATTCCTGTATCTCCTTTGGGGACTTCTTCTTGAAAAACTCCGGGCTGGCGGTAATCAGCGTATCCACAAACCGGGTGCTGTCCCTGCGGGTGCGGCAGCCAGCTTGTTCAATGCGGCTTTGAATGAAGTGGTAATAGCGTCCCTCCGGCTTGACGATGTGGAAATTGTACTTGCTCCGGCTGGTGTCAATGTCGGGATTGCTGGCGTACTGTTCTTTCTGTCTTTCGTGATGGGCTTCCAGCGGTCTTGCCGGATTTCCCTTGTGTTTTTCAAATCGCAAAATTGCGTGTTGTGCCATGAAACTCCTTTCTCCATTCCTTTCCTATCCGGGACTTTTCCACAGGAAAATCCCGCCGAAACTATCTCTGATCGGATTGGAATGGAATGGATATAAATAAAATATTTTTAATCTTTGTATTTCTATATACCGTCCGGTTTCCGTACTTCAAGAGGATTGATTATCGTACTCTATGAGTGCGGTTTTCAGTCCTCCGGCGTTCCATAACCGGATTTCTTGAAGTCGGTGTTTGAAACCGCTTCATAGGATTTTGGGTAAATACAGTTGGGTTTTCCACAGCCCTGTTTCTTAATCTCAATCAACTCCGCATATTGCAGTTCCCGCAGGGTGTTGACCGCTTTCTGCCGTCCGCAGTGGAGCAGCTCCACTACCTCGTTGATGGGATAGTAGAGGTAAATGCGCCCATATTCATCTGCCCAGCCGTTTTTCCGGGACAGGTCTGTTCGGCGCAGGATAAAGGCATACAGTACCTTTGCTTCGTTGGACAGGGGTGTGAATGTGGGGGCTTCAAAAAGGAAATTAGGAAGCCGGGTAAAGCTGACCGCCTTTTCCGGCTGATGAATATAAATCGTGCTTGTCATAGTGTGTTTTGTGGACGGTTAGAAGCCCGTTTTCCGAGGAAGATGATACTTCATACCACCCGCCCCGGTTATGAACTTGCGAAGCCCGATAAATCAAGGCTTTTTTTCTGTCTAACTGTCCACAGCAGACCTCCTTTTCCGTTCACTTTCTGTTTTCTGCCGCCTGTGAACTCTGGCGGCGCAGTCGGGGCAGTATTTAGCCCGGTTGGATTTGGGGACGAACACACCGCCGCAGACCGCACAGCGTTTCAAGTCCCTGCCCCGGTAAATCTCCGCTTCCAGCGTCCCGGCAAGCGGCAAGACCGCCCACCGAAACCACTTGCAGCAGACCGAGAAAGAAATGGTCTGGGGGCAGGTGTGGGTATCCCCATTGTCAAGGAGCATACAATTCCCGTCCTCATAACAGCAGCACTCCCGGCGGATCAGGGCGTTTGCCTGTTTCCTCTGTGTCGGTGTCATGCGGTAAAGGGAACCGTCCGGCTTGCGCTCTATGGGCGGCAGTCGTTTATATGGGTTCTCTTTCATGTGTTCCCTCCATTTCTCCTTAGCCGTTCTTCCCGAAAAGGCTTCCTGCCCCATTCCTGCGGCGTGTTCCGGCGTTGGCACGCTCCCCGGACTTCGGGACATTTTGTCCCGAAGTGGCTCGTTGCAGTGCTTCCCCTGCCGGGGTATTCCTTTTCGGACGGTCATTCATTTTTCAAGGTGCAGTTCATCGATGAACTACCCTAAGTCTACACCTAAAAGACCGCCCGCCCCGTATATCCATAAGGTCGGAAATCAGCACCAAAAACTCTCTATTTCCACGCTCTCGGAATTATGGTAGAATAGAAAAAACGGAACAAGAAATAGGAAATGATAGAGGTGAACTGAAAAATATGGCATGGTTAAATTTAAATAGTTATGAAAGACAAGAATATGTGGAATTGAGATTGAATGCACCAAAAGCCGAAAAAATATTATTAGAATTCAATCCGCTAAAAATCTCTGATACGCCTGATTGGAACCCTGCGTGGGAAGAATGGCATTGTTATAGAAATCCTTTAAGGATTTATCAGCAGGATTATGAGATTTTAGTTGATTATTTCAACAAAATATATCCTATTAAGGATGCATTTGATGGAACACTTGAGCAGGAATTTAGTGTCTGTTTTGATAATTGGATAGGGAAAAATGATTGGATAAAAATTATTTTCGAAATAGAAAAAGACTTAAACGGTGTTTTGGATGGAGAAAGAATTTTTTTGACAGGCTTTCTTGAATGGTTAAAAGAAGCACTCAAATATTCATCTATCATCGTAGTTGAGGGAAATTTATAAATACATACAGAGTTTCTTAAGCATGGGAGGAGGGAGCGCATGGAACTATCCATACAAGAACGATTGAAAGACCTGCGTGTGGAGCGTGGGCTGACGCTGGAACAGCTTGCGGAGCAGACGCACCTCTCCAAGTCTGCGTTGGGCAGTTATGAAGGAGATAATTTCAAGGACATCAGCCATTATGCCCTTATTGAGTTGGCAAAGTTTTATGAAGTGACTGTTGATTATCTGCTGGGGCGTTCTCAAACAAAAAATCACCCAAACGCCGATCTCGCAGACCTGCGTTTGAGTGATGATATGATTGAACTATTGAAAAGCGGGCTGTTAGATAATCCCCTCTTGTGCGAGCTGGCAACGCACCCGGATTTTCCCCGGCTCATGGCCGACCTTGAAATCTATGTGAACGGCGTAGCCACAAAGCAGGTACAGGGCGCAAACGCCATCGTGGACGCAGTGATCGCAAGGATTATGAAACAGCACAATCCCGGCTTGACCGACCCGCAGTTACGGCAGCTTATTGCCGCCCACATTGATGATGACAGCTTTTGCCGCTATGTGATACAGCAGGACATAAACAAGATAGCTCTTGACCTACGGGAAGCACATAAGGACGATTTTTTCAGCGTCCCGGAGGATAACCCGCTGAAAGATTTTTTACAGACCGCAGACGAAGTCGCCAGCGAGGACGGCGACCCGGAACAAGCGTCTTTGGCGTTTATCTGCAAGCGGCTCAAACTGAATTACAAGAAGCTGTCCGAGGAAGAAAAGAAGTGGCTGAAAAAGATTGCACAGAAGTCGGATTTACTGAAAAATCCAAATCCCCAGCGGGGGCGGAAGTAAAGAACAATACAGTAAAATATGGAGGAAAAATAAATGGGAATGATTGCAAATTATCAGTCAACTACTGACATTGAATTAGAAAAATTTATGTGTCTTGATGATGTGGAAGAAGCACAGGAAAATGAGAACTTAGAAATTTGTGATATAGATAAAATGTGGGACGCACTTCATTTTTTGTTGACAGGAAAATCTGCCAGCGAACCGATTGAAGATAATTTAATCAGCGAAGCGATTGTAGGACAGTTTAATATTTCTGGGGAAGAAATTGAAGAATTTATATCTGGAACGAAAACTGATAGAGTGAAAGAAATTGCAAAAGCGTTGCAAGAGCTTGATTTTGAAACATATATTGATAAATTTGATATGAGTATGTTTCGCCAAAACGATATTTACCCTGATATTTGGGAATACGAAGAAGAAGCTGATGAAATTAAAGATGAGTTAAGAACCTCATTTGAAAGTTTGAAAAAGTTTTATGAGAAAATGGCAGAGCAAGAAAGAGCCGTATTAGTGTCAATTTACTAACTATCTAAATTTACCTGTTGAAAAAATAGCAAAGCCAGTCGAGCCAGTCAACGGTCAAGATGAACGGCGCATAAATGCGCCGCCGTTGATAGTCCCGCCCGTCTTTGCTAATGGGCAATCAAGGCGGGAAAGCCCTAAAATGGCTTCCCGCCCATTTCAATTTTTACGGGAGTGTATCTATAAGTTCGGCGTAGGACGAGGGACGGGGTTTTCATATACGCCCTGTCTGCTGATGAAACCAACCCTGTGTTTGCGGCTCCACGCCACACAATTACAGCCTTGTTTTCCTGCTGCTTCAAATGCTCTTGCCCTCCCGGTTGGCAACCTCATTTTCGCAGCAACGCCGACAGAGCGTATAACACACTACACTTTGCAAGCAAAGTCGTGTGCCAAAGGGATACCCTTTGGAAACCCCGAACAACAAAACAGGCTGAATATCTCGCACTTTCCCGGTGCTTGATACTCAGCCTTTATTTGTTGTCAGCAGCCCCCGTTTCGTGGTCTGCGTGTAGTTCCTTGTAAACTGACCTAATCAGTGATTCAAAGAGATATGAGATGTTAGGAAACAGCGTGGCTGTTCCCTGTGTTGCTTACATCATGCAAGGGATTTATCAGGTGCTGTCAGAAAGGAGCGTGTAATTGTGGCTTATGTACCCGTACCCAAGGACTTAACAAAAGTCAAAACAAAGGTCATGTTCAATCTGACCAAGCGGCAGCTTATCTGCTTCACGGGCGGAGCGCTTATTGGCGTACCGCTTTTCTTTTTGCTCAGAAAACCTACCGGAAACAGTGTAGCGGCTATGTGTATGATACTGGTTATGCTGCCCTTCTTTATGCTGGCTATGTACGAAAAGCATGGACAGCCCCTGGAAAAGATCGTGGGCAACATTCTCAAAGTAGCTGTGATCCGTCCCAAGCAGCGACCTTACCAGACCAACAACTTTTATGCCGTATTAAAGCGGCAGGAAATGCTCGATAAGGAGGTGTATGACATTGTTCACCGCAATAAAAAAATGGCTGCATCGGATGTTCGGAAAAACCGAGGAAAAAGCTGTGCAGCCGGTCAAAACAAAGAAAAAGCTGTCCCGCGCCGACAGAAAGCAGATTGAAGCTGCCATTGCCCGCGCCAATCGCACGGACAAAAAGGAAAAATCCGCGCAGGACAGTATCCCTTATGAACGGATGTGGCCGGACGGGATCTGCCGGGTATCAGACGGTCACTACACAAAAACCATTCAGTTTCAGGACATCAACTATCAGCTTTCACAGAACGAGGATAAAACCGCGATCTTCGAGGGCTGGTGCGATTTCCTCAACTACTTCGACAGCTCGATTCAGTTTGAGCTGTCTTTTTTGAACCTTGCCGCATCGGAGGAAACCTTTGCCCGCGCCATCAACATCCCCCTTCAAAGGGACGATTTTGACAGCATCCGGGTGGAGTACACCACCATGCTGCAAAACCAGCTGGCAAAGGGCAACAACGGCCTTATCAAAACCAAGTATCTCACCTTTGGCATTGACGCGGACAGCATCAAGGCGGCCAAGCCCCGTTTGGAGCGCATTGAGACCGACATTCTCAATAACTTCAAGCGGCTGGGTGTGGCGGCGGAAACGCTGGACGGAAAGGCGCGGCTTGCCCAGCTGCATGGTATCTTCCACATGGATGAGCAGCTGCCGTTCCGTTTTGAGTGGGACTGGCTCCCCACCAGCGGCCTGTCCACCAAGGACTTTATCGCCCCCAGCTCCTTTGAGTTCCGCACCGGCAAGCAGTTCCGCATGGGTAAAAAGTACGGAGCCGTCAGCTTCGTACAAATTTTGGCCCCAGAGTTGAATGACCGGATGCTGGCTGATTTTCTGGACATGGAAAGCTCGCTGATCGTCAGCCTGCACATCCAGTCGGTGGATCAGATCAAGGCCATCAAGACGGTCAAGCGGAAAATCACCGATCTGGATAAATCCAAAATTGAGGAACAGAAAAAAGCTGTCCGTGCCGGATATGACATGGACATCATCCCTTCCGACCTTGCCACTTATGGTGTCGAGGCCAAAAAGCTCTTGCAGGATTTGCAGAGCCGCAACGAGCGAATGTTCCTTGTGACCTTCCTGGTGCTGAACACGGCAGACAATCCCCGCCAGCTGGACAACAATGTGTTTCAGGCAAGCTCCATCGCGCAGAAATACAACTGCCAGCTGACCCGTCTGGACTTCCAGCAGGAAGAAGGGATGATGAGCTGCCTGCCTTTGGGTCTCAATCAGATCGAGATTCAGCGGGGGCTGACCACCAGTTCCACGGCGATCTTTGTGCCGTTTACCACCCAGGAATTATTCCAGAACGGCAAAGAAGCGCTGTACTATGGCATCAACGCCCTGTCCAACAACCTTATCATGGTGGACCGCAAGCTGCTGAAGAACCCCAATGGCCTGATTCTCGGTACGCCGGGTTCCGGCAAGTCCTTCAGCGCCAAGCGAGAGATCGCCAACAGTTTCCTGCTCACTTCGGATGATGTCATCATCTGCGACCCGGAGGCAGAGGTGCGACACGAAGTCGCGTAATGTATTGTGTATAAACACTGCTCTATCCAT
>OKZQ01000966.1_pt1 | contig 7405 bp, 4 predicted proteins | sample 1608261 | NCBI WGS metagenome assembly OKZQ01 (sample SAMN02674792, study PRJEB24791) | human gut metagenome, SKBSTL006 | isolation source: stool | host: Homo sapiens | place: USA
GACCTTAGAGTTCTTAGGGTTAAATGAACGGGCATTAGTTACAGAGAATGATTTAGAGCAAGCCATCCTTGATAATTTACAAAAGTTCCTTCTGGAAATGGGACACGGCTTCTGCTTTGAAGCTCGCCAAAAACGCATACTGATAGATGAAGATTACTTCTTTGCTGACCTCGTTTTCTATCACCGCATACTGAAATGCCATGTCATAGTGGATTTAAAAATTGACAAATTCCACCATGAATATGCATCCCAACTGAATATGTATCTAAACTACTTCAAAGCAGAAGTAATGCAGCCCGATGATAATCCACCAATCGGTATTTTGCTTTGTACTGAAAAAGGAGATACTTTAGTTCGTTATGCCACAGCAGGATTAGACCCAAATATTTTTGTACAAAAGTATAAAATCCAGTTGCCCAGTGAGGAAGAAATCAAGAAATTTCTTTCAAAGGAGATAGGCTAACAACTTTCAATAAAAACAAAGGTTTAGTTCATTTTAGATATACAAGAGGAATGGACTAAACTTAATCTGTAACCTTTTCATTATAAAACCTCAAAAATTCCATTTCACCCACCTGCTTTAAAAATTTCTGATTTTCAATAAAGTCTTGTCCATACTTTAACCAACGTTTTGTAAAACCTTTGAACTTAGTACAAGGAAATAGATGACATTGGTAGCAGTGTGTTATTCCTTTCTCAACGCAACACAGGTAAAATGTTCTACATTTTTCACAGCGGGTTTTGTTTTCCTCTGCTCCCTGACAATTTTTTTCATCTCGTGTGTAGCTTGGACAACCGCCACAGAACACACCACAAGCAGGAATACGACCATGATATGGTTTTATTACAGATAAGGTTTTTGCCATCCAAAAATTAGTCAAATTCAATTTATTTGCCTGTCGTTTTTGTTCCTTCTTCACCACGTATTTTTGCTTCTCAAAGAATGGACGAGCAGTTAGACTCACTTCTGATGTGATTTGTATAATACCTTTTGTAATAGCATATCGTTCTATTTCTTCCAAAAGCATAGTTGCAATGCCTTTGCCTTGAAAGTCTGCGTGAATGAACATAGAGTGCAGATAGCCTTGCGGCGTAATGGATGAAAAACCTACAATCTGAGACAATTGATTAACAGCCACAATAAAATAGTGAGTCTTTATCATTTCCTCTATATTGGAAAGATCATCTCCGCATGATGCCCAATCTTCAACTTCATCCTGTGAATAATCACGCCTGTTTACTACAAGCACGGTATTCTTATATAAATCTCTCAGTTCAGCACTATCAGATTGTTGCGCTATTCTGATTTTAAAGTCCATTTTCATCTTTGGTTTTGTATCTTTTCGTATAATACCTTATTATCATTAAGGGTTAAAACATATATCTGTTTTTCCGAATTATCGTTAAATGCTTCTTCTTCAAAACTTCCAAACTTGTGAATAATATCAAATCCAGCCCGTTCCAGATATGAATCCAATTCTTGAGGGAAAAACATCCTCATGTCCAAATTCTGGATTGAATGAAACTCGCCATTGATAAAATAGTGCCATTCTATGCGATTGATTTGGGTTGTACTCTCATAACGCATCGTTTGTTTTATCAACACATCCCGTCCATCATCCGTTGTATATTCGGCAATTACTGCCTGCACTTTTTCGCTCTCGACAATATACTGGATGTTGGGATTAAAGCAATCTAACAGAAATAAGCCTCCTGCTTTGAGATGATTTCTAACGCACCCTAACGCATTGAATAAATCTTCGTTTCTGTATAAATGGTGGATTGAATTAAATGGAATAAAGACAAGATCGTATTTGTCCTGCAAATTTAAAGTTCTAATATCTGCCTCAATAAACCTTATTTCTAATCCTGCTTCAAAAGCCTTGATCTTCGCTTGGTCGAGCATTGAAGACGTATAATCAACGCCACTAATATTATATCCATCCCTTGCAATTGGAAGAGTAAGCCTGCCTGTTCCACAACAAAGTTCGAGTATTCGGGCACCCTTGCTTTGGGGTAGCCACCGCTTATAAAATTGCAAATCAGATAGGTCGGTATTCATCCCGTCATAAATATTTGCATCATAAATTAAATCACCAACTTTATAATCGCTATTCATCTATATCCTCCAAAATTTATTGTTTAAGGTAGTCATATATATAGCTTATTGAGCTATGTATAGTTACTGTCTCTAAAAATACGGTTTTGTTTAATTCCCTACAAAAGAAACAGGCAATTTTTTCCTCCATCTAATAGAAAAGTGAAAAAAGTAATATATTGCATATTATATTTTAGAGACTATTTGAGTGCAGGTATTGATGATTGCCTTTATCATAATGTTCAGTGATAAGTCTTTATTCTGTCATTTGTTTGTAGAAAGACTCGATTTGCTTTCCTGCCTGTTTTTTAATAATCTTCTGTTAGTTTGGAAAGATGGTTGAATTACCGCAAATATACGGTTGATTTGCATAAAATGACCGTATGGTTTGATGAAAAACACCGTATTGTTTGTGAAAAAGATGCGGATGAAGTAACCAAGAGATGCGGATGGTGTTACTAAAAGGTAGGTATGAAGTAAGTAAACCATTGCTATAGTGTCATCATACCGATAAAACTGTCTTTATTTAATACTTTTAGTCTTCTCTGTTTTCTATTTCGCTCTTTGGAAAGTTTAAGTGCTTAATGTTGAAAATAAACAGAATCAATGAAAATGTAATCATATAGATATGTAAGTAGACTATTATTTGTTAATAAGCACAGGGTTGGATGCAAATGCTGAATTTCTGATATATGCTAATTGCCCTACAATCGCGAAAAAATATCAATAGTAGTATGACCGGCTAAAGAAGCTCTTCTTGATACATTACGAATTACAAACTGTCAAAAACAGACTTATCTTACAAACTGTCATTTTATACATGAAGAAAGATGGAAATTATAGAAAAAGGCTCCTGATGCAAATAAGTTGTCATTCGGATATCAGGAGCCTTTTATCTATTTATTGAATCTGTGGTGTGACAGGTGTATTCATCTTCTGAGTGTACAGGCTGTCGATAATCCCGTCGGACAGTCCGATGGTAGGTACAATGATTCCGGTAGCTTTCACATTCGTAGCTACTTCCAGAAATATCTCCGCAGCCGGAACGATGACATCAGCCCGATCAGGTTTTAGCTTATACTGTTCGATACGTTGCTCGGCAGGAAGAGCTTGCAATGCTTCGTAAATTTCACGTAGCGATTCGACGGGTAGGAGGGAAGCCTTTTTGTCTTTCTTGTCTGCCAGACGGAAAAGCTTATTGATGTTTCCTCCCGAACCGATGATGCTGATAGGCGCGTATTCCGCGGCAAGCCCTATGAGGTCGGTGCGTAAAGCCTCTTTTTCTTCTTCTTTCACCATGCCGCTGAGCATACGAACCGTTCCGATATTGTATGAACGGGAATTTTTCAGTTCTCCGTTACTGATCAGATTAATCTCGGTGCTGCCACCACCGACATCTACATACAGGTAGTTTTGTCCGGAAGCAAAAAGTTGCTCGATATGGTTGTCATATACAATGTGTGCTTCTTCTTGACCGTCGATGATATCTACGCGGATACCTGTTTTTCTGGCTATTTGTCGGGTGATGTCCTTTCCGTTGCGTGCGTCACGCATGGCGGACGTAGCACAGGCACGGTAATCTACTACGTCATATATCTTCATCAACTGTTTGTAGGCTTTCATCAGCCGGATCAGTTTCTTTTCTTTTTCAGCAGAAATAACTCCCATGGTAAAAGCATCTTCTCCCAGTCGTAAGGGAATGCGGATGAGTTGTACCTTGCTCATTAATTCGGGAGCGTTTTCTTCGTTTACGCATTTTATCAATAGCCGCACGGCATTCGAACCTATGTCGATAGCTGCATAATTAACTTTCTTCATACTTATCATAATGTATTCTTGTATTTTCTATATAATTCTTCTTGCGAACGGAAAACGACAGTGGCTGTCTCTGCTTCGGCAAGGGCAGGAGTGAAGTCTTTGCAGAGTGTGGAAGGCCGGTTTTCCCAAGGTCGGTTTTCTCCGGTACCGTCTACGATACGTCCTTTGGCCGTATCCCGATATCCGTAGCAGACAATTCGTTTTAAGTCTGCCTGTATTTCTTTGTCGTACACCGGAGCCAGTACTTCGATCCGGTTATCAAGGTTGCGGGGCATCCAGTCGGCAGAACCGATATAATATTTTTCTTCTCCGCCATTGGCAAAGATAAAGATACGGGAGTGTTCAAGATATCGGTCGATAATACCGTTGATATGGATATTTTCACTGATACCTGCGATGCCTGTCACCAGCGAACAGTTGCCGCGTACTACCAGTTCCACTTGAACTCCGGCTGTCGAGGCTTCGTAGAGTTTTTCTATAAGCGCACGGTCGGTAATATGGTTTACTTTTGCCAGAATATAGGCTTCTTTCCCTTGTTCCTTGTTCTTTATTTCCTTGCTGATGAGAGCAATCAGACGTTTGCGCATATCGTTGGGTGAAACCAGTAATTCTTTGAAATTGACGGGAGTGTATGGTTTCTCAATAAAGTCGAAAACGGCATTCACTTCTCGTACCAGCGGACGATGGGCGGTCATGATGGTATAATCGGTATACATACGTGCGTTTCCTTCATGAAAGTTTCCTGTGCTGATGCAGGCAATGTCTCCGTGACGGGTACCGATATGTACCAGTTTGGAATGAATCTTCAGTCCCTCCACTCCGAAGATAACGTGGATGCCTGCGTCCTGCATTCTTTTGCTCCAGTTGATGTTGGATGCTTCGTCGAAACGTGCCAGTAGTTCGATGACCACCGTTACTTTCTTCCCGTTTTTGGCTGCGCAGATCAGTGCTTTGATCACTTTTGATTCTTTAGCGAGCCGGTAAAGTGTCATCTTGATACTTTTTACTTCTTTGCTGATGGCTGCTTCACGAAGTACGCGGATGAAAGTATCGAAGCTATGGAATGGATAATGCAGGGAGCGGTCCTTCTGACGAATCAATGTGAGCAGGCTTTCTTTGCCGTTTAGTTCGGGCTTGAAAACCGGTTCCCAGACGGGATACTTTAAGTCGTAGCGACCGCACACCGGAAATTTCATCAAGTCTTTGAAGTTATGATAGCGTCCTCCTGCCACACGGGTGTCGTTTTTATCCACATTCAGCCGGTCAACTAATCTTTTCAGTAAATCTTTGGGAATCTGTTCGTCATAAACGAATCGAATCGGTTCTCCTCTCTTCCGGCTTTTCACTCCTTTTGAAATCTTCTGAAGTACGCCTGTCCGCAGGTCGCTGTCTATCTCCATTTCCGCGTCTTTGGTGAATTTAAAGGTATATGCCTCGTAATCCGTATATTTCATGCCGACAAAAATCAACGGCAGACAATAGCGGATCACATCATCGAGAAACATCAGATATGTTTTCCCCTCCGAGTCCGGCAATTGGATAAAACGACCGTATTCTTCGGTGGGCAATTCGATCACTGCATAATCTTTCTCTTTTATTTTTCCTGTTTCGTCTTTACGAAGCAGGCGGATGGCGAGATAAATATCTTCGTCAGTCTGGTCGTCCAGCGGTCGGGCTCCGTTGAGGAAAAGAGGGGTGGTGGAGCCATTCAGTTTATTGCGATAGAAGGAGGTGATAAATGTCTTTTGGTCATCCGTCATTTCGGTGTCTTTGATGACGCAGATGTTCTCCTTCTTCAGTTCTTCCATGATGGAAGCGAAAGTTTCTTCAAATTGTTCGTAGAAGTGGTTGTGTAGTTTGCTTATCTGCTTCAGTGTGCGTGTAGCCGTTTCTTGTTCTTTCTGTATGTTTTTATCTGCATATTCGATGATCCGGTTCAGCGTGGCTACGCGGACACGGAAAAACTCATCCAGATTATTGGAATAGATGCCAAGAAAAGTCAGGCGTTCCAGAAGAGGTACTTCCGGACGGGCAGCTTCGAGCAGGATACGCTGATTGAAGTACATCCAGCTGATGTCACGTTCTACATAAGGGCACTTCTTTTTTGTTTCGCTTGATTTCATGATGAAAAACCTGTTTATTAATTTTTTGCAAAAGTATCTAAGTGAGGTGTAATGGCTATAACGATTTTGTTACGAACTTATTACAATCTACGTTTGTTATTTTTATATGTGAATAGAAACACTTATATTCGCAAAAGTATTGAAATGGACTTCGTTAAAAAATATAGAATATATGAAAACAATGAATTACTCTCTGATTCGCATTTTGTTTGCGCTTGTCATAGGTCTGGTGTTGGTACTTTGGCCGAATACAGCAGCTAGTTATATTGTCATTACGATAGGAGTGGCTTTTTTGATTCCCGGTGTCATCAGTCTTTTTAGCTTTTTCGGACGGAAAAGATCGGAACATGAACCGGCTCCCCGTTTTCCTATTGAGGGAATCGGCAGTTTGTTATTCGGACTTTGGCTGATTGTGATGCCTGAATTCTTTGCAGACGTCCTGATGTTTTTATTGGGATTTATCCTGATTATGGGAGGAGTGCAACAGATTGCTTCTTTGTCGATGGCTCGTCGGTGGATGCCCGTTCCGGGAGCTTTTTATCTGATTCCTTCGCTGATTCTTATTGCGGGTATTATCGCTTTGTTCAATCCGACAGGAGCGCGTAATACTGCATTTATAATTATTGGTATCAGCAGTTTGGTTTATTCTCTTTCCGAATTGATAAACTGGTTCAAGTTTGCCCGTCGCCGCCCGAAGGCTCCGGTTATGCATGACGATGATGATATTGAAGACGCAAAGATTATCGAATAAAAAAAGAAGAGGACTGCTTCACAGCACCCCTCCCCGCAAACTTAAAACAACCAACAAAAGAAATAGATAATTTCAATAACAGTGAACGGCTAACGGTGAATATTCTGCAATGATAATGCAGTTTGTTCACCGTTTACTGTTTATCGTTCACCGTATTTTTTTCTATCTCACAAATAACAGTTCCCTGTATTTTGGAAGCGTCCACATCTGATTGTCAACAATCAGTTCCAACTTGTCGATGTGATAACGGATTTCTTCCAGTGCCGGGACAATCGTGTCGTGGTAGGCAATGGCTTTTTCCCGTTCGCTTTCTATCTTGTTTGCAACCTTACGAGCCTCAATCATTGCATCTACATGCTCCTTGATGAAAGCTGTACGGTCGGCAATCTCTTCAATAAGCTCCAGGTTCTTAGCAGACAATTTCGCAGCCTTTTCTGCCGGGAAAAGAGATTGCATCTTATAGACATTATTAATTAAGTCCGTCTGGTATTGAGTGGCAACCGGAATGATATGATTCATTGCCAAGTCACCCAATACACGTGCCTCAATCTGAATCTTCTTCGTATAAGTTTCCCATTTCACCTCGTTACGGGCTTCCAGTTCTTTCTTGGTCAT
>OKZQ01001012.1_pt1 | contig 7134 bp, 7 predicted proteins | sample 1608261 | NCBI WGS metagenome assembly OKZQ01 (sample SAMN02674792, study PRJEB24791) | human gut metagenome, SKBSTL006 | isolation source: stool | host: Homo sapiens | place: USA
GGAACACCTGCATCAGCGTGTGGTAGCGGTGTTCCAGTCCGAGAAAGGCGTTCTTTACCTTCTCCGCCGTGACGAAGTTGTCACGCTCCATGATTTCCTGATAGTGTCTGTTGATGCGTACCCGCATTTTGTCAAGCATACGGTTCGCTTCGAGAGCCGCCGTGCTTCTGCCCGTGACACGTCCCCCTTTGGTGTCCCACAGTTTCGGATCGACGGTCAGCTTGCAACTGAACTGCGTCTGGCTGCCGTCCACCGTGATGCGTCCCATGACGGGAACTGTCCCGTCCTTTTTCACTACCTGACGCTTGAGGTAGTAGATTACTGAAAATGTACTCTTCATCGTCCTTAATTTTTTTTGGTTTCAAAATTAGTTGGTGAAGAGTCCGGTATCGGTACGCAAAACGGGGAGGAACGGAGCAATCTTTTTCCGTAACCGGATTTTTCGCGTGAGTTGTGAGTAACTCACTATAACATAGTGCCTTGTTTCGCCATTCGTGCCCGTTTGTCGCATTTTCGGGCATGGTTACGAACAAGTAACGTTGCGGCGTCAAGATTTGGCTTCGGCAGGGATTGTAATGGCTTCACGAATTATCGCCACTTCAACTAAAACCCTTGTAACTCAATTCTATCACTATATCTTTCCGCATTTCACTTTTTTGTAGTAACTTTGCAGACAATAAGTATGAGAAAGCGAATATGGATTTACAACATAATAGTGCAAACAATCAGGCAGATAACATACACTCCTTACATGTGAAAGAAAATCAATATCAAAAATAATATCCTCGCTCACAAATTCACGTTCAGACACAAACTGTACTCTATGCTCCATAAAAATGCTATGACGATATATAGCATGCCCCACCGACATCATATAGCGAACATCATGATGATATTCAGGCAATGGAGCTATCATATCAAGCAAAAAATCATCAACAGCTTCACGCCCTCTGAAGATAACCTCCTCCTCTACATCTTTTCGAGGATAAATATGCTTTTTATCTTTATAAATATTGCAATTACAATAAACAACATCAATATCCTTGGCCTTTGCTTTTAAATATAACTGTTCATACATATTCACATCTACAAAATCATCGGAATCCAGAAATGCTATATATTCACCAGTAGCTATCTCCAACCCTGAATTACGGGCAAAGCCAAGACCTTCATTAATTTTATGAATCACCTTGATAATCGGCCAATGCAAATTATCTGACGCTGATTCATAATTATCACATAATGCAGGACTATTATCCGGTGAACCGTCATCCACTAGAATAATTTCTAATTCTTTCAGCGTTTGCCCAAGAAGCGATTGCATGCAACGATCAAGATATTTCTCCACATTATAAACAGGGACTATTATACTAACTTTCGGCTGTTTCATTCATTTTTTGATTTACATATTGAATAAAATCATCATAAGACGAAAATTTCGCCTTATGAGTAGATAACCAATCACCATAAGCTATACTTAACTGAGACCGAACAGGCACACCTTGACGTTCATATTCCTCTACATTTGAGGCATCTACAAAATAGATGAATTCTTCATATAATTCATGAGGCAAAGGATCTCGACCAAAATTCTTTTGAAAAGCCTTAACATGTTCCACAGCTTCCTGCAATCCTTTGACTTTCCGTTTTTGATAATATTCATCTAATGAACACACTACACGACAAGGAGCTCCTACCGCTACACTATTGGCAGGGATATCATGTGTTACAACACTGCCAGCACCTATAACACAGTTATCACCAATAGTAACACCACGTAATACAATGACATTTGTGCCAATATAAATATTCGAACCTATTTCCACTCTTCCTGAAGAATTCACAAAATCATGATATTTATTCCTAAAAACAAAGCTAGCCCAATCATGCGTCAATATCTGGAAATATGTATTCATATCAACATTACTACCAATGGAAACCAAGGCTGGCCTTGAAACATCGATTCTCGTAGTCAGCGGATCTCTAAAAATGCAACCATCACCAATTCTTATACCCAGTGAACGCAGATGAGCAATGTACGATCTGCTGTTTCGGCGATGCCAAATATCTAATATATGCGCTGTTATAGATGATAATTTTATCATATATTGAATTGTACAATGAATATTTAATATAAAAACCTATTAATATGTTACTTAGAGCATTTGAACATTGCCTATAAATTATACACGAATTTTTATCCATTCATTTGGCAAAGCTTCTAATTTTGAAAAATCAGTATTCACCCATCGGTCTGGAGTTATAATTATTTTTGCTGTCCTATTTAAATAAGCTGCCCAACATGAAAAGGTACTATTTGCCAAAATCATATTTTTAGCATGAGCCATCAGGTACATATCAAAGAAGCTGCGATCATCTCTATTATGTGATATGATTATTTTATTTCTTATATCAGCAAATTCTGTTTCCACATATAAACAATCATCAGAGAAAAAGAAAAAAAACGGTTCTTCCACCTCTTGTTCCATGAATTTAATTGCTTCCCGATAATATTTCGATGTACATATACCACCATAAATATGTATTAAATCTGTTTTCAAATAATCGCCACGACGAATATGCACTGAGATTGAATTACAGGTCTCCATTTTTTTAAGAAATTCCATGTTTTCCTTTCCTATAGGAAGTTCCGAGCGAAATTCAAAAATATTTATTTGTTTTATAATAGAATAATCTTGCCAATCTCCCCATTGAAAAAAATGTTTCATAGATTGAGGATAAACCCTATTACAAAATAACAATCTATAGCCATGATTATATAAAAAGCGATTCACACGATATAGAAGAATGCCCAATTTATTATATAAATAAGAAGTTGGAGGTAATTCTATATCAAACCATTTATCAATCTCTATCCCATTATGTGCCTTTAAACTATCAGGATATATTCCCAAAATTCTTTCTGAAGGATATTTCTTCTTCAAATATCTATAATAACTATACTGGAAAAGTTGGTTACCTAATCCTCCACCAAAAACAAAAAATTTCATTTCAATACTTCCATTTGTTCACCTATGAGTAGATGATATAACTATATTACACCACTTTAATTCAGAATCTCGACTCCAATAGTCCATTCTTAAAAAGATAACAACAAAAGTCATCAGAATATTTATATTTTCATCAATCGGAGCAGATAGAGATAAAAAAACAAAATATATAACAGGAAAAAGCACAGCAGTTTTCTGACATTTATAAATCAAAAAACAACATACTAATACAAGAAAAATAAACATTAAGCCACCCATTATTCCATAATCTATCAATAAAGAAAACCAAATACTTTCAGCACCTAATATTTCATAATTATTCTGTGTGGCAACATTCCACAAATATGAGCTCCCATTTCCCCATAATTCATTTTGCTCAAAAGCCCATAAAATAGATCCCCATTGCTCTAGTCTCATACCACTGCTACTACCTACGTCCATTTTGTTAGCAAATAAAGTAGAATAAATAAGAGTAAAATAGAATTTCCAAAAAAACAAACATGATACTAAAAACACACCTACTATTCTATAAAAAACTTTATACCTAAAAATATTTACACTCAATAAATAAGGCAGTATACCAATAAGAATGGCAACATACCCAGCCCTAGTCCCTGTAAGAATAGTGCATAATGGAAGGAAATATAATAGCTTTGTTACTTTATTTTTATTCAATGGATAATTATAATACCGACTACAAAAAAAGTAAAGATAAAAACACATACAACAATATAAAGCAAAAGGCTGATAATAAGAAAATATAGAATTACTTCGTTTAAAACCATATCTTTCCGCACCTTGGGCTATATATCCATGTACATCAAATAAGCTCAGCAATACGTCCTGAATAATATTCTTATTAAAAAGAACTTCTATAATAGAATAAACACAGGCAAATAACATACATCCACTAAGAAGTTGCAAACAATATATCATATATTTTCTAGAATCCAATGAATACCATAAAAACACGGGTAAAATGAAAAAGAAATATATGTTAGCAAAGGTCAGCATGTTATCAGGAGGATATAATGCCAAATAATTAGAAATTAAATAGCTGATTGAAGTTAAGACTGAAATAAGAATTAACGATATGGGATATTTTCCTTTTTTTGATCTATATATAACTAATCTTCTTTTTCTGCATTTCCGATAAACAAAAATACAAATAGCCACAACAGATGTCGGATAAATCAGGCGAAGACTAGTATTCCACAGAGTTAAATATATGAATATCTGCAAAATAACAACTATTTGTATGATACCTTTTTTCACATCTTTAAGAAGAACGAAACAAAAGTAGATGAATAGAAGAACAGATGGCATCTTTTATTATTTATTGTCTATTAGGAACATAGAATAGGCCTTTTTTTTCTCTTTTACAGGATTGAATCTATACAAGGGAATTGACAGCACAAAAAAAATTGCAAAAAGAATATCCCTATTATTTAAAGCTAATCGGAAACAACTCCAAAGTGCAGTATTATATCTTCTTATTTTACCATAGCACAAATATTGGTAAATTCTATACCTACTAGTAAATAGACTATACATTTTATCAAATGTTAGTTTAGATGTAGATATGTTTCCTTCCCGTGTATAATAAACATATATTTTATTTTTAATAACTTTTATATTAGTTGATCTATATCCAACTCTTACAGAAAATAAAGCATCATTTCCCTTTTCAATTTCCTCAAATTCTACATCCTCACAAATAAGTTCCTTTTTTATCATTTTATTCCATGGAGCCCATAAATAATACCGTATATTATTTATCATGTCTTTATGTCCTTCTAGATAAGATTTTATTTGTATAGAGATAATGTTATCACAATGTTCCATGGTCTTTTCTATGATATGATCACAGGCAAAATAAATTATATCATAATTACTATTCACATATTTATCCAAAACGTTCATTAAATCTGTTGTATAATGATCATCTGCATCAGGAAACAAAAACCATTTTCCCTTTGCATAAGTCAATCCTATATTCCTGGCATATCCCGCTCCCTTCCCTTCTTTTGTAAAATAAACCTCAACACATTTTTCATTTAAGCCTGGAAAACACTCAAAATTCACGATCTTAGGATCACTATTATCATCAACTATAATTATTTGGATATCATCACGTTTGGGAATTGAATCAATACATCGTTGAAGAAGATGTGGTACATTCCTATGAGGTATTATAAAAGAATAATTAATTTCTATTTCCATACGCACTAATACAAACTAAATATTAAATCATTTTTTTTGTTTATTTTTTCTCCGCTTTGATTCTAAAATGGTCACTAACTTTTGGTTTACCACATATCTTTCTGTTGATGAAAGACCGCATAAATAGGCAAGAGAAAATAAAATAAGTTCTAATATAAAACTTGAAAGAACAGCTGTAAAAAAACTATCCTGTTCCATCTTTTTATGTAAGATATAAGCTATACAATAGGTGATAAACACAATAAGTATATTTTTGCTAAAAATATGTGTCACATAGTATCTAATTTCATAGATGGGCAAGATTCTACTTATTAAAACTATCCGAATAAGTACCCCCAATAATGTAACAAATAATGATGCATAGAGAACTGAATATGGCGGATATCCAATTGATAACAATAAATAAGCTATCGGTAATTCTGTCAGCATAACAATACAAATTATTACTTGAAACCATTTGATTCTTCCCGTGGCTTGCATGGCTGTTGTTAATGGACTAGATATAGCATACAAAAGATTGCATACAATCGTTAATATCAGAAAAATATCCGTATATTGTGGAACTTCTACCAACCATAAATTTAATATATAGGTAATATTAATCATTATAGGCAGGGAAATGACAGCTAACAAATAAAATGAAAATCTACAACCTGCATATACTAACTCTTTAGATCTGTATAAGTCTCCTACTGCATACGATTTTGTTATTTGTGGATTCATCGCCATCATAAAATTAGCAGAAAAACTATTTATTAGCGAACCTACCTGAACTGATATTCCGCGTGCAGCATTAACAACTGTACCAAAAAATAGATTCAAGAGAATATTAGATAATTGATCTTTAAAAGAAAATCCTAAATTCCCAACCAAACTCCAACCAGCAAAGGCAAACATTTCCCTAAATTGTTCAATATTAAAGCTAAAAGTATAATGACACTCCTCAAAATGCCTTTTACAATAAAAGCAATATAAGGAACGTAAAAGCAATGCAACGCAAAATACCAAAATTGAATATACAATCAATTTATCATAAGATATAAATAACAGCAAATAGGCTATTGCTAACTTCAAACTAACTTCGAAGATACTAATATATGCAAATGCGCTCATTTTTTCGTGTGCCACAATAGAAGCATTATAAGGAACACTGATTACATTCACAGCAAATACGAATATAGATAATTGGAGTGTCCAATTGGCAGCCATCATTCTATCTGATGGAATATTCAGTTTGGTATTGAGGAACCAAACTCCTATTACTTCCGATAAAACAACAATAATAAACGCAATAGCTATGTGTATAGTTAAAGTCGTACAAAAAACATCTTTAAGTTTATGTAAATTTCCCTTTCCTAACTCATATGAAATAAAACGTTGTGAAGTTGCAATCATAGCCGAATTTAAGAAAGCAAATATTGTAACAATACCACCAACAAGATTGTATATGCCATAATCCTCTATTCCCAAACTTTCAAGTACAATACGACTTGTAAACAAACCTATTCCCATACTGAAAAGCATACAAAAATAAAGTAATAGAGTATTTTTAGCTATTCTTTTATTATTTTGCTGAGATAAAGCAGACATTTTCAATTATAAAAAAGCACATTAAAATATTATGTCTATAATAGACAAGTCCCGTAATATGTATCCTAATTCTATTAATATATTCAAATCACTTGAAAGATATATATCTTCCACCTGCAACATTACTAATCTTACACCCCACACATTAGTAACGTGTGGGGTGACACGTTACCAACCTTCCGGCATACACGTTACTAACCCTTAAAAGATCCTGTTCTTTTCCGAAAAGAACAAGGTCTTTAAAAAAAAGAACAGGACGTTTTCATTGAAAGAACAAGAGCTTTTTAAAATTTGACCTGTTGTTTTTTCC